>Ga0209339_1001129_pt1 | contig 10987 bp, 6 predicted proteins | sample OlaalgELextract3_FD_187376 | JGI IMG/M metagenome (GOLD analysis project Ga0209339, IMG submission 187376) | Olavius algarvensis symbiont microbial communities from Tuscany, Italy - Type A ELBA extract 3 (SPAdes) (version 2) | ecosystem: Host-associated > Annelida > Digestive system >...
CTGAAAAGAACACAATCGACATCTGCCTTTCGCCGAGGACTGAAAACGTTCCTTTTCAACCGTGTATACTGCTCCGAATAACACATTATATAATGACTACGTTATGCGCCCTCGGTCTTACAGTAGGGGTCTGCGCAATAGAAAAACTTATGCTAATGTGAAATTCGAACCGTATTTGCTACAGTTTGTTTTACACGTGTTTGCATACTCTGTCGATTGCACGGTCACTTACAAAAAGACAAGACTTTGCTAGCGTAGTGCATAGATTTACTTTTAGTGCAGTTGTAGTAAGTGTTGGATTTCGCTTGTATTTTGTTGTCATTTTAATGACATGTGTACTGCATGTTGTCGTCAGGGCTTCTATGACACGATGGATGCAGGTATCTTTACTGAAGAAGGAAATATTGCGGTGATGGCACGATCTGATGATGTCATCAATGTTGCTGGACACAGGCTGTCGGCAGGAGCGCTGGAGGAGGTAGCAGACATATTCTGTGTCACGTGTCACTTACTGGAGTTTCATTTGCGCGTAACTGATGATCATATTATTAGTTGTCAACAGCGTAAGCTGTGTGACAACTGACGGATTCAGTCTGAGGATTCTTAGTATTCTTCGTCTTCGCCACAAAAATCGCGTAATATCTTCGTAACCGCTTATCAGACTTCGATCAAATTTTAACTTACGGCATCTATGCGAAAAAAGGTATTTCTAAAATTCAACGGCGTGTGATCATAGGGGTCACATACAGTTTTAGGGGTATCCAACATTTTCGCAGCGGGTCACAGCAGCATCGCTGAAGCAGGCAGCAGGCTGAGGCAGCTTCGCATAAATTAGCGTAATTGTGTTGACAGAAACCAAGTGCGAGCCGTTTCAATCAATCAGTTTAATAGCAGACTTGCGGCCCGAGGGCCGAATAGCAAATGAAATGCAAGTATAGAAATGGAGAAGCTGGTTTTGTGGGACTCCAGCTCTCTTAAGCTGTTTCAAAAAATAGAGCCGTTTCTATTTTTGTCGTGCTCCCCAGCAATCGCTGCAGACCACGTCATCTTACCACATTTTTTTTCTTTTCGCCGTCTTCACTCCATACTTCAGTATCTAATCTCATCACTAATCAATCAACGTTTAGCGGCTCTCTCCTCATCTCTTACAATTAACACTTCTGTTGACCACTCGTGATCAGATTTTCAATCTGATCACACATGGTCACTTGTTGCTGTTATTTTGCCATGCTTACAACTAATAACGAAAGTTAGAAAGAGAAGCTGGAATGACTAAAGGTCGTTGTTGTCGTGCGGTATCATCGTCGTCGTCGTCGTCATCATCATCATCATCGCAATTATCAAACAAAATCTGCCGATTAGAGTGACACGCTACAGGACACTTTAGAAGCAGAGTCAAGCTCGATTTGTAAAGAAAATGTCTTCACCTGTCGTCGGAAGGTGACGTCACTGTCGTCATTTCTTTTAGTATCATGTCATAAATTAAACCCTCACACGAAGTTATAAGAAGGCAAATGTGCGTCACGTGTCTGATAGGCTATTCTGAACCACGACGACGTCGCTGAGGCAGCAGTCGTAGGACTGCCGGACCAACTCAAAGGACACATTCCCATTGGACTTTGTGTACTCAAGTCAGGTCAGTATTCTTTACGTGTGCAACTTTTTCGCTTAGTTAGAATTTCGAAACAAGCTGCTAATTGACGTACTATATTGCATATGAAAAAGTGAACGGTAATAAGGCATTGATAGAAAACGGCTTAATCGAGTAAAGAATTTTGCAAAGGTATAACCTGTGTTCAGAAAAACATATCCACTTTTGTTTTTTTGCATAACTCTTAGGAAAAGTAACCAATTTGAATGAAAATTTCAGACAAAATAGCTAATAAAATGTTGATTCTAAGAGCATAAAAATAATTTGTATTCTTCTTAAATATTCTTTGCTAGCAGCAATGTAAACCGGACATCAGTAAAAGTGTCGTTACAGCAATGAGATTTACCACTGACGATAAGCATCTCATTAAATGGTGTGATTGAAAAAAATACGTAGAAAAACGCTTGCTCAAGGTGTTATTGACGACAGAAGATGAAGTCTTGATTGGGTAAAGACACTGATCATAATATCATTGTAAGATCTTTAACTTTCTTGATCTTTGCAGTGGGGTGGTCATTGTGTGGTTGACCACAACCCGAACACGCGAGTCAGTGAAGCCACTGCTGTCACTTTCTCCGTTGAATGTTTTAACCCATTAAAACTCTCTTCTCTGTCGGGAAACATTCAGAAAGTGGTGTGCTTCATACTTTTTATTTATTCACGAGCATTTAATAATAATTTGATATCCAACGGTAAATCTCATATTGCTGTAACGACACTTTTACTGACGTCCGGCTTACATCGCTACTAGCGAAGAATGTTTAAGAAGAATCAACATTTCATTAGCTATTTTGTCTGAAATTTATTTAAAAATTGGTTACTTTTTAGCCGAACGTAACTACGGTATGTTCGGGTAATGGCACGGCAATGGTGTCTGTCGTTTGTCTGTCGTCTGTGACGTTGGTGCACCCTACTCAGACGGTTAAACTTTTCGGCAATATTTTTACACGATTTTGTACATTAGGCATCTGGGGAGGACCGTGCAAACTTTCACGAAGATCGGCCCAAGGAAACCCCTCCGCCGGGGGCGTTAAATACAAGAGGGGTAGGCGAAACAGGCCTATCTGTTTCGTGGCTAATCTTGTAAACGCTGCTATTACGTGTATACCAATCAACAATAACGAATAGGAAACATGCGAAACGAATTAAGTGGGATAACTTTCTGTGACCTTTAGCCAACCGTAATCCGGATTTCAAGATTCATCGGATTTTTAAAAGTTATGCGCTAGCCTTTGGTCTGTTACCCGAAGTTACGTTACGTCACAGTGTAAATAATAGACCAGTGAAACGACTCCCATTGGTGGCCAGGTTGCCACCGGCCTTTTATATTGGACCGCATGCCGGTTGGAATTATGGGATAGTGACGCTGTTTTTATAACTCAAAATTGGGACGTAGGTTAAAATGTTGACCAAGTTGACCTGAACAGGGCTACTGTAAGTGCTTTAACTTGTAGTCTCGTCCGCAGCATCTACAGTTTTTATCACTGTTAGGCCTACTGGTTTTACTGCTTTTGCCAAGCTACTTGCATGAGTATCCGTACTTCACTTGCTTCTCTATGGCAAGCCATTACTGCATCAACCGTCCTTACACTGCGTCACTGTTAAGTACAACCAATCAGTACTTCATTTAACCATAGACCTATCGGCGGGCGAAACACTAGTCAGAATAGTTGCAGGGACCCATCCTTGGCTAGTGTGTAGAATCATGAGCGCAATAGTTTAACATGGGTTAGGGTTTAAAGTTACGCTTAGTGTTAGAATTTATTTTAAACTGCGATATTCTCTGTAGGCTGAAGTTTTAGAGCAAAATGTTACGTTCGGCTATCTAATCTCTGATTAGCTTCTTGTTCTAAGAGTTATGCTAGAAAAACATAAGGAGATGTTTTTTTTCTGAACACGGTGTATACAGGGTGGGCCAAATTAAACGGGACCAGCTTACATTTTTTGCTTGTAAAAAGCGAACGCATTTATAAAATCAAATGGTGTTTGGCAGGTATAAACTACATAGAGCAACAAATGACATTGTGGCAATTTTATCTTAATAAAAGCGTAACACGCTAGAGGTCGCCACGTCTATAATCACCTATGCCTATGATAAAGGCTGATAGGCCCATGTGCAATGAAATTCGTGTTGTACTGCGGAGTCCACAAAATATAACGCGTTATTTTACCAAAAACAGGTAGCTATCCCCCGCCCCCCCCCCAAAAAAAAAAGTTAACACTACATTATAGGCTAGATGCTCACAAATAAAAACTAGCAAAAGCAGATGATTTTGTACCACAGAAGTTGTTTGTTGATAAAAACGTTCAATGAAAAAGTTATGAGTAAGTAAAATAACTAAAATGCTACTACAGAGAAAATCATTAGCTTTTGTAGCGCCCTCTAACGAAAAATATTTAATTTTTATGCTTCTCAAAGTGCGTAAATGAACTGTTATTTCACCTGCCAAAAATTATCAAATTTTTTTAAAACGTGCTTTACTACGACGCATTAGAGATTTTTTTGTTGATGCGCTATATAAATCTACGTTTACTTACTTACGACGAAAGAAACTGCATTTAATTTGGCCCACCCAGTATAATTGTAATGTAACCAGCCTTGCTTCATGTGTCTATTAGTGTTAACAAGAAGCTGACCTGTTGCAGAGAGGCCGCGCGATGCTGTGTGTCATTGACTATTTTCCTAAATCACTCGAGGTTAATCAAGGTCATTAGAAGTGACACCCTTGAGCAGGGCGTGTGTAAGTCTCTATTAGTATTCCATTGTAACTATGTCTTTGTCTCGTACCGTTTCTATTTCAGAAATTAATTCAGCGTCAAATAATGGCGTGACCTTGAAATCTGGGTTACAGGTCAGTCAAAGTCATTGGAAATAGCAACATTCAATAGATCGCATACGAGTTCCTATTGACATTTCATAGTAATGGCCCTGTCTTGTATGATTTCCGAGATAAAGCGAGATATTAGTCGAAAATCGCGATTTTTTTCATAGCCTACCCCATGCATTCGACGCCTCCATGGGCGTCTCCGTTGGAATATTCTCATAAGGTTTGGTGTGGAAAAACTAGAATTGGTAGCTCCGATGGTGAGAAACGTTTGGCGATATGTTTAGCCGTTTCGATACAATACTGGCTTGTGGCAGACGAACGGAGTGACAGACAGACGGACAGGCGCACAGACGGACGCCTCGCCACGGCATAGTCCGCGTCCGCGCTTATGCACAGCATGGCGCGGTAAATACTAAACTTGCTGTTTGTCCTCGTCGCTTCAACGTGCATGTGTGCTAATTAACCCTTTAATGGGCACATTAAAACCGCACAGCAACGGACCATTATACAGCAATACGGTGATTGGTACACTGGCCGTTGATGAGTGGGCTGTTACATTTGGTACAGCAAAGAGGGGCCTGGGCGGGCTGCGGCCCCGCCCAGTCCCCTCCTCGCTGTACCAAATGTAACAGCCCACCCATCAACGGCCAGTGTACCAACTTCATATTATTCGATGTGGCACTGTACTTACCAGTTCCCATTAAAGGGTTAAAAATATGCATAACAGTAAATAGTTAGTGTCGTATGTCGTGGTAATGTTACGATACGATGCGACAGGCAAATTTTAGCGTGCGCTGAGAAACCGATAGTCAACGGCGAATTGACCGCGATTCGACTGTAGCCAACGATTCGAATGTCATTTCTTTGCAAAAAAATAGTTGTGGCGTCGTCGAATCGTTAATGTGATCACCGCTTTAGTCCACTGCATGGAACCAAGCGGAAAAGTAGGTAACGAAAAATAATTTTAGAAGAAAATCGATGATTATGAAAAGCCGAAAAACGATCCCAGAGTCCGTAAATTCAGTCCAGTGCTTAACAGATAAATGTGCAGGACTACTTTTCCTTTGGTGTTTTTTTGTAATGTGTTTCGTGTGTTTGACTTCTGCTTAGTGCAGCGAAATATGTTAGTGAGGCTGTTCTGAGAATATTCATTTGCGCATTAATATGAGTAGAGCAGGGTTTCTTGCCTCGGTGTCCCGTTTGGCCTAATTTTTTTATTACTTTTATGTCAACAAATGAATTTTATTTTATTTGATGAGTTGTACACGTATTACTTGATATCTGAATTATGAAAAAAAACAATCCGGTAACGTTCGCTGTCGCACGTTTCTTAACATTTCAGATGCGGAGACGGGTCACGCGAAAGTCGCTAAAGAGGTGATTGCAAAAGTGCGCGAACATATCGGCCCTGTCGCTAGCTTCAAAGACGTCGTCATCGTGCCACGGCTGCCGAAAACCAGATCTGGCAAGATTGCGCGCAGCACTCTGGCCGCTATTGCCGCTGGACAGCCGTACAAGGTATTAACTTTGTTGTCAGATAGTTTCTATACCTCCGCAGCCTATGCCGCACCGGAGGCATTATATTTTTTCCTTACCCGTCGCGGCTTCCGTCCCGTGTAAAATATATTTTTTCGATGAAATTCGCGGGAGGTAAATCATTACCACGAACGGATTAAATTGATACATTTTGGGCGATATTGGAACAGGAACAAGGGAACAGGATGCGAGAGAAAATTCGAATCGACGTCAGTCGGTTTTGCGTCGATGTCAAACAGGTGCTGACGCCTGGTGAATGAATTCACAAATTCCACTGCACAGACGACGGCAGATGCGAACGTGGACACAATTTCACGTTAATTTAAAGATTTCACTTACAGATTTCATATAAATATATTAAGAATTTTATGGCATTTTTTTAATTTATAGGACTATTATACAATATCTTAAAACAGCCGACATAGACACCTTCAGGCCAACTCAGCCTTTCGGGTAGATAAATGAGCAGTATAGCTGCAATTAGATGTCCGCCATCCAGTCTGGGGAGGCGCCATCTGGTGAACGCTTATGAGGTAAAGGCAGGTATGGTGTAATTTGCAGGTAAAACTGTAATCCGTGCCTGAGCGCCTTGAGTGTGAGGTACTACAATAAAGGCGCTATATAGATACACTTACCTTCATGATTGTGTTCGTTTACTCATTGCGCCTTTTTGCTTGTCATGGCATCTCCGGTACGGAAAACATTTACGGCAGTTATTGGACAAATGCAGATAAACCATTAAAGCAACTCACACATCTATTAAAAAGTCATTTTTAAACAGTTGGATACAACAAAGTGGCTGTATTATGTACTCACATTTCTTCCGTGAATGGTAGGTTCACACTGAAATGTCGCATGGGAGGTAATCAGATGGTATAACGCAGACAGCTTATTATTAATTTTAAAATGTATGTTATTCTTTGTTTAGAAATCGTACATGTGGATGGCTGTATTTTAAGTTAACGTTTGCGTGGTGTGTTACTGTTGGCACGACATCGTTGGTCCGTCCGTGGTCTGTCCGTTGTCCGCCTCGTCGTCATAATTTCAAGATATTATCTTGAAAATCACGCAAGATAGACTGTGTTATTTACTGCAGAAAACTATACAGACGTTGGGTTGGGCACCGCTGATTCAGATCCTCTCCCAGATGCCCCCTGGGGAGATGTTCTGGTTTCAGATAAAAAATGTGTTCAGATATTAATCCGGCCTCCTGTTCGACTTGGCGTCAGAGCACAGGCGTTGTCTGTTGTCGTCAACGTAATGCGACCGTCGGCACCTGTTAACAATCGTCGTCCGTTGCATTGACAACACCTTTGATATGACGCCGGCATGTTCCTTGGATGCCATAGTCAAACAGGAGGCGGGCCAGCTGTTTTTCTAGTTTCCGTAGCGTTTAAGTATTAATATTTAAGTAAGTAAGTAAGTAAGTAAATGATTTGTAAAGCGCCATAGTCAAGTTAGAATTGAGGCGCGTAAAGAGTATGATAACGTTTAGTACTGTAAACATTGTGTGTTCAACTGTAAGAAAAAAACTGTACGATAAGCCTATGTATGATTAGATTCCGGTGACAATTGAAGACGCTGGAGTATATCCGGAAATCGAGAATGCTTTCAAACAAGCTGGTTATGCTGCTATCAGCCAATCTTCGACTTCGTGATTGAAGAAGTACTGTGAGAACTTGGGCCAATCACAGAATGTTCAATTTGACATTTCTGATTACAGATGCAAACTACTGCCTAACACCTAACAAGCGTTTAGTTCCATAGCTTACAGCCGGCCGTTTTTGTACTTGGTATGCATATGATTTTTGCCGCGCGATGCTATGCAAGCGCGGCCAATGCTGTCATGCGGTGTGTGTGCGTGTGTCTGTCTGTCTGTCTGTGTATGTGTCTGTCACGTTCGTACATTCTGTAAAAACGAATAAACATATCTTCACAATTTTTTTCACCGTCAGATAGCCACACCATTCTAGTTTTTCCGTATCAAACGGCATGACAATATTCCGACGGGAACCCCCCTAACGGGGGCGTCGAATGCAGGTGGGGTAGGCAAAAATCGCAATTCTGAGCCAATATCTGGCTTCACTGCGTGCTGTGAAGCGTTCCAGCGTCAAGTGCAATGCACTTAGCTGCGGCAGACCACGGCGAGTTTATAACACTAGTCGCTGGTGAGCGACCGAGTTTGTTGATGGTGGGAAACAACGACGAAGTGTACGACACGTTACGCAGTGGTAAATCTGAAGCCTAAGTAACGATAACAAAAGAATCCGCACGACGGACACAAAGCATCGCGCGGCCTCTCTGCAACGACAGAGCTACTTGTTATATAACTTTTAATTTATGAGCTGATGTAACTGTGTATCGTAAGGGACCAATATTTCATATGTTCGTTTTATGTTATGTGGTGCCGTCTAGCGGAACAAATCGGAGTTTAATACTCACTGGAGTGGCAGTAGCTTTCTTGCATACTGCTTAAGAGATAACAAACATTTTCGCGAAAAAATAATATTGTTTTACTTATTGGAAAAGAATGGCCATTCCGGTGTTGGAATACAGACGTATTCAGAGCTGACCTTCATTGTAGTTGTTTGTTGTTTTGTTGTTTTAATGGTAAAAAAATTTGAATCAATTAAAAAATTTAATTGATTAATTTCAGATCAACTTAACTTTCACTAAGTGCTTGTCTGTCGCACGATTGATTTAATCGACCAGTAAATCGATTAATTGAACGCTTTTTATTTTCGATTGTTGAATTTATGTGAAACCTTTACGTGATGTTTAGGGTAATACATGGCTGAGATGCCCTAGTCAGTTTTTATTCAAATTTCGTTCAGATCAGGCAACAGACTGTTGCGTAGAACTTGGAATCAGTTCTTGTTTAGAATAGTCGACCAAGTAAACAACCAGTCTTTAATTTTATTAGGTTTAGTTTTGCATTATGTTAGTAGTTAACATTAATTCTTGTTTAGGTTTTTTTGTGTTGTCACTTGGTTGTAGTTATGGTTTTGATAGTATACCGGCCAAGAGTGACGTTAAACTCTACATTACTATACCACACCATACCATATCATCAAGTAAATAAACTACTCAGATATGTATTTTTCTTTTTTTTCTACAAGTTCAAGTTGTCGGCAAAATCTCGGCCAAGTTTTCTTGTTTTTATTGTATGCCGATAAATTTAAGCCGAATTTCAGCTGAATTCTTGATGGAGCCATATTTCGTTGTGAAAAAAATGGCTAGGGGTCTGTTGTTATTACTGATCAAGCTCACCATTTTTGTCAACGTGACGTACAGTTATTGCCGCGTTCCTCTCTCTCTCTCTCTCTCTTACTCATTCCACATCTTTTCTACTACATCGACCAGAGAATTGCAGTATTTTTTGTTGTTGCTAGTTGACCAATGCCTTGTCTGAAACATATGCAGAACATTCTTTCTTATATTTCTACAGTAGTTGTATGCACTATTTGCTAAAGAATTATAACTGGAGTATAAATTTTATTATTATTATTGTACCCAAGGTAAATAAATTACCATGGGATTTTGAGAAAAATCATGAAAAAATAGAGAAAAGGAGTGGAAACTACTCCGGCTGATCGTCAACTGAAGAACTGTCGTGTAGCAACACAGCGTTGAAACGCTGCACAACTGAAATCCGCTGATACAAAAATTGAACTCGGACGTCGCCTGAAAACTCGACAGACGTTTCCCCAGATCATGTAACAACCCGTGAGCGTCCTCGCAGAGTGGGACGTAGGACTGGACCGCTATTGGAAAAAGCGCGTTGAGCTGCCAGGTTGCTGTATTTGGCCATCTTGCGCGACGCCGCCATTTCTGCTGCGATTTTTCACGCCAAAATGCAAGAACGCGATTTTCTCAAAAATAAGCAATTTAGAGTATAGGTCGTCAAGAGACACCATAGCTCTAATTTAGAGCTATGGTGTCTCTTGACGACCTATAGGAAGTCGTACGTTGGCTTTTCAAAGAACCCATTATTGGACCAATAAAATTCAAGATGGCGGAGATCCGCCATCTTGAAAATCGACATGGCGTCTTTTTTAGGGTGGTTCGGTTTGGATAAAATTTCACATACTGGTGCAGAATGACATGTCGACTGCGATGATATGGTCGAAATCGAAACCAGATGTAGAATTCCAATGTGGCGGACGTTTGGGCGAATTCAATGCCATGTGTGATGAATACAGAGCCACATATGCCACATTGCAGGGTGTAAGAATTTTATCTGCCATAATGAAAATCGTTTATCGCCATATTTTATTATTATTTTGGTTGTTGTCTTAATGCAGTTTGGGCTTTGACGAGCAGTGGCTTTCGTATCGTCTCCGATACACTTGTTGTTATTGATACTGCTGTTGTGGTTTGTAATACATGAATAACATCATCACGCTGTGCTGTGCAGTAATTGATTAGCAGTTCGTTAATTATCTGCTATATTTCTGCAGTAGTGTTAGCTGTCGGTATTAATGTAGCAAGCCTGTAAGCTCTAGCTAGAGAACTGTGCTATTAGGCGTAGTACTCGTATGTGGTTGCAGTGCTCACTCAGTGTATTGGCAGATATTTACCGCCCGCGAGGCGACAGCGTAGAGAAGGTGGTATTGTTTTTAGTAGTGTCTGTTTGTGGGTGTGCTTTGTTTGCTTGTGTGTCAACGCGATAGCTCTTGAACAGTTTGAGATATGATCATCATGCAATTTTTATGGGAGCAATTTAAGATATAGTCAAAAGCTTGGACGGGTTTGAAAACGGCTGCATTTCGATCCACTGCGGCGCACAGCTAACATCTCTGACGTTCTAGATACTTGTAATCGTTACGGCTAACACCAGTTTTGTAGTTTTTGCCGCGCGATGCTATGCAAGCGCGGCCTATGCCGTCATGCGGTGTCCGTCTTTCCGTCCGTCGGTCCGTCTGTTAACTGACTGCTGTCAAAACGAATAAACATATCTTCAATTTTTTTC
>Ga0209339_1001130_pt1 | contig 10986 bp, 8 predicted proteins | sample OlaalgELextract3_FD_187376 | JGI IMG/M metagenome (GOLD analysis project Ga0209339, IMG submission 187376) | Olavius algarvensis symbiont microbial communities from Tuscany, Italy - Type A ELBA extract 3 (SPAdes) (version 2) | ecosystem: Host-associated > Annelida > Digestive system >...
CCAGAACCGACATTCGTTAATTAAGTCAAGATTAACAGATTTGAATAATTTCATCAGAAAGCGAGTAACTGCAAAGTCTAATGATTTTACATCACTCTTGTTTAACGGACAGCACTCTAAACCATACAACAAGATTGGCAAACATTTACACTTAACTAATTCGAGGACTACCTCTTCAGAGGCTGCCCTTCCAATCTTTCCAAAAATAGCATTAGTGGCACGAAAAAAATCCGCGCTTGGCCTCATCCATTAGTATTCCATGGAAACTATGTCTGTATGTCGTACCGTTTCTGAGATATTTAATGTAAAATTGGAGTGACCTTGAAACCGGTGGTAGGGGTCGTTCAAGGTTGTGAAAATGGCGCCGTTAGATAGATCATATACGACTTTTTATTGGTCGGCCATTGTAAGCATAGCTCTATGTTGTACCATTTTCAAGTTATTTGACGTTGAAATCTGGGTTACAGATTACTGAAGGTCATCCAAACTGGTACTTGTTTCATATTTGCCTTCTTTAGTAACTACCGCCGTATCTTTAACCGTTTATGCGATATTCAGCGGAAAGAATAGCGTAACCTTGAAAACTGGGTTACGGGTTGTTCAATGTCATTGAAAAATATCTCAAACGGCTACAGATACGGCCATTGTTACTATAGAAGGCGAATAGAAAACCGCACCCATGCTTTCGAACGGCACCAGTTTCAATGATATTGAGTGACCTCTAAGCCAGATTTCAAGGTCACGATATTATTCAACGTCAAATAACTCGCAAATGGCACAGGATAGTGCTATAGTTACAATGGCGAACTAATAGAAAGTCATACATGGTCTATCGAACCGCGCCATTTTCAATGACTTTGAACGACCCCAAATCCAGGTTTCAAGGTCAGACCATTCTTTAACGCTGGATATCCCGAAATGGCTAAATATACGGCCATAGTTACTATGGAGGGCGAATAGGAAACCGTGCCTAAGCTTTCAAATGGTACCATTTTCAATGACCTTGAGTGACCTCTAACCCACATTTGAAGGTCAAGATAATATTCAACGTCACATAACTCGACTAGTACTAAGTTGTCTATGATCTATCCAACGGTTCCGTTTCCAGTGAGGTTGAATGACCCTGAACCTAGATTTCAAGGTCACGGATTATTTAAACCTATAGATGCCCTCGACGTATTGTGTGCGCAGCTAACGCACGATCTGTTTGCGATAGCTAAGTTGTTACAGTAAGTATTTTACAGTACAGTATTTTATTGTAACTTACTTCTGTCCAGCGCCACTGTCCAACTTTGTAAGGGGCGCTTTACAAATTCCATTGATTGATTGATTGATTGATTGATTGATAGATTGATTGATAAGTGATGCTTCATTTATCGATATATTAGCCACAGAAAGGTTTCACGTATAGCTAAAATAACCAGAAGTCATTCAATGTCATTGGCAGTGACACGGTTTGATAGATCATATAACTTCTTCCTGTTATACTGTAAATATGTGCGTAATCTTGTAACATTTCAGGCATATAGCCAGGTGCGTCCAGGTGTTCAGAGGTCTGCACAAGATGGCTCCTGAATACCTGTCTACCTACTGCCAACCCGTCTCCGGCATCTCTGGACGTCACCTGCGATCGGCTGACCGTGGTCATCTCGATTTCCCACGTGTGAGACTTGCTTCGTACGGAGGACGCTCATTTGCATACGCCGGCCCTTCGAATTGGAACTCACTTCCTGCTTACCTTAGAGACAGTAGTCTTTCTCTTTCATCTTTTAAGCACCACCTCAAAACCTTTCTCTTCTCTTTCTACTAGGCTAGCACACGCAGCGCGTTTGGGATTTTTTTTTACAAAAAAACGCGCTATATAAATTCACTGTTATTACTGTTATTATTATTATATAGGCAAATATTGGTCGAAAATCGCGAATGTTTTATACCCTGCCTTCTATGCTAGAGCGCGACATAGGCATGGGCGGCGTGTCCGTCTGTCCGTTCGTCACACATGCCGGTATTAACTCAAAACTAATGACCGTACGATCACGCTGACTGTGAATGTCACAACGTTTAATTGAATATAGTCACTCATATACGTTAGTGATCTGTCGCTTGAAGCCATCTACGTGGACGTATAAATGCGCCTACACGTGTATGTAGGCCTAGCTGCTCAGGCATTATACAATTGCATGGGCGTAGTCAAGCTCTGTGCAGCACTGTATACGCAGCTGAAAACGAAAGAATGCGCCTCAACCGAACTTTCTCTGCGTATGCTGTCTACAGCTTTCTGTTGCTAGCAGGTCATTCAGCTGACGAATGAACATTGTTTTACTTCGTTTTACGTACGGTATAGCATGCAGTGAAGGCATTCGATAATAATGTGACAGGTGGACAGGCCTCCTACATTGCATGGTAAAATCGATACTCGTAAAAAATGTCAGTTTATTAGGGCAGTTATTTGTGATAATTAGAATCAACTGGATCGCAGAAAGTCCTGCCATGCATGCGTACGTGAAGTCAAGGCAAGAAGTTAACAGGTGGTAACTTGGTTGTCGCTGCCGTTAGGCACTGGAAATGACATATCTGTGTAGGTTTATGTATGTTTCGAGTCAGATTTGTCCAGAGGTATTGGAAGACGTATTTTCAACATTATATTATAAGATTATTACTTTCGGTTTCGCCGACGCTGTATAGAACGGAAATGCAGTATCTATCTTCGCCATTTTCGTCCAAGTGTGAATACCATGCTTACAGCGGCAAACGCTGAACAGAACCTACGCGTCTTTAATTAAAGTTAGAGAGATCATGAATAGGCCTGTCTGACTTCTGTGCCCAAGAATCATCACTATCATCATCATCATCATCATCATCATCATCACCAGTTTATTGCATAAGTTGGCGAAGAATATGTGAGATAAGATAACATGATTATATGCATTGGAACAAGCCAAAAAGCCAAAGGCTTATACTGCGAGGGGGCTAATCCCAGTACTATAGACTACGTAAAGCATGCAAGAGAAAATATTAACATAAAAAATACTACTCAGTAAAAAACGAAAAATAATACATGTTACAAAATCAGTGTTAAATATAGTAGGCTACACATTCTATAAACAAAGTTGCATTTAGTACCGAGATAACAGGTGAAGTTTAAGAACTTGAAGATTCTAAATGATGATGGTGATGTTTTACATTGTTCGTTAAATTATTCCATTATGTATCAGTTTCGTCCGAAAGCCACAGAGACTAACTTTAACTTAACTATGCAAATGTTTATCGTTATCGAAAACTTTTTACATGTTTATTAGGCCTAGCCTATGTATGCAGCATGTTTGATGTGAAGAAACGTGTTTGTTTTTTGGGAGATAAATGCTGCAATTTACTCTGCAAACTGTCATCAAATTCGTCTACGAGATGCGACACTGTGTTGTCTGAAGATGCACAAAGTTTCACCCGAAGTATACATCACTTCTGGCCTGTCGATAACGATGAAATTGCATGTTACTATTCATTCATCACACGAAGTTACACAGCTCTGGGTCCCATGCTGCAAGTGGGACCCGCCCACGGTCACGTGACCTCACGACGCCTAGATGACAGTCAGTCAAGCAACAAATGACGGCGTCAAGCTCCGGACACTTCGACTGTCGCTGACACTGGACGCGACAGAATCCGAGAAAACAACCAGGACACGTGCAGCATGGATTCAGCAACAAGAAAGGTAGGCCTACTATTATGTAAACGTAGTTACGAAGTGCATTGCGTTTGCGCTGCACACGGTGCACACCTGCGCGGTTCTGCACCAGTTTAGGACCATCGATGACAGCAGCAGCTGCTATCTTGTGCATTCGTGCCATTTCGCTGGCGGATAACAAAAACTTCGCTCAAAATACTAACTAAATTTTGCAGTAATTTTTGTAGGCACCAGTGTATCTGTAATATAGGATAAACGGATAGAACAGTGTGTTAAAGTATTAACACTAGAGGCCCAGTGAAACCGGAAGCGGTACTGCAGGTAGGGTGGCCGCCGTATAAATATCAAATGTTGTATGGCGGCGCCATACCAATCCGAGATGCTTCTAGTTGAGACTGTAGGGCGAATTGCTGGGGAGTATGCAACTTACAACATGCTTTAGTTAGTAACCGAAGCATGTTGTAATGAATACTGTACTGCACACACGTTTCTAATGATGTGATTTTTATACCATCCGTTCATGTTTTTCTTAAAAATCCATGTGGTCCAGTTCCAGAACATCACACAGGCAATGGTCTATAGACTCGGCCCATACCAAACCTCCGCTCACTCTTTCATGTGCCAGACTCGGTTTTCCCATCTTTGGAATGCACCAATAACGTTTTTTTGAGACAAAAAATGTTCAACAATTCTGGCGGGGGGGGGGCTACAAAAAATAATTTTATGTATCCCCCAGTGTGTTCACTGTAGGCCCTACCTCATATTGAACAGCGACTCGTTAATTATGTTTTTAATGTTATGATACTTATTTAATGGCATGTCGTTTTTTTCATCGATCTTTGAATATAGATCAATTTTTGCAACAATTCGCAGTTAATCGACTAAATATTCAAACAAAAAGCTTGGACTGCGGTGCTTAGTAACATCAAAGTTCACCAAAAATTGTTCGTTGGCCGGTCTCCGCCCGAACCCGCTGGGGAACTTACAGTGCTCCCCAGATCCCCTAGCTGAATTTAAGGGGGCAGCTTCGCGGCAAAAGGGGGAGGAGGAGGGAGGGAAGAGGAAGGGCAAGGGAGTCTGCATGCAAGTTTCTAGCGTGCTATAGATGCAAGTTTCTGTCACCGTAAACAAACTTGGACGACAGTAAACAACGCTGCTATGCCAGAAACTTGCATCTAGCGTGTAAACTTGCATGCAACTTTCTAGTACCTGTCTTCAAGTACTATAGTTACTAGCACTAGTACCTAGTACAAGCTTCTAGTGGTAGAAAGTTGTATCGTGTGCGTTGCCATTAAGCAATCATGAAGCATGATCATGTTGTGGTCGAATTTGTCTGTGTCAAATAAAAACAAATTTGTTTCCTGCAATATTGCGTAGAACTGATAAACTTGCACCTTTTAGCTTTTTCTTTTATATTTTTGTTATCACCCCATGTGTTATGCATATACACTGTGAAGCAAAAAAATTGCACCGTTCTATTTTTGCAATAACTTTGTGAAACCGCATTGTATTTTGATAATTTTTGGCAAACTTATACTGAAGTAAATTAACAACAAAACTGCAACAGAATTGTCTACCTCTCCTGCTGGGTGTTTTTACCATAGCTTGTGAAATATAGTATGCCATTAATAACCACAGCTTATCGGTGATGTATGATGTACCTTGTTGTTTCTGATGCATTCCTGAATGACTACGACTGAGGTCTGGTCTATTGGGAGGGCGCATGTCTGGTGTGAAATCCGGAGTCTTGTGTCACAGCAGCTCGATGCTCTTGTGCACGCGTGGTGCACTGGAAAATAACAGTCACCAGCAGCTTGACAGATGTATGGCAGCAACTGTTTGAGCAGCAAGACATCACAGTAATATGCACCATTCACTTTCACCCCATGGCTGCATGAAAACCACACCAGTGCACCAGCGCCTGGAGACACCGACTGAAACCGAAAAGCAGGAACATGTTTATCAGCAACCACGAGAGCTTCATTAATCGATAATTAATCGATGATTAATCGACAGATCAGTGACGAGATTGTTTTATTGCGTGTCACGAAGCCAAAAAGAAACACTTTGAACATTTGCTATGATGTGTTTCTTTATGATATGTAACTGTCATAACTTTTAAAGCTTACACTACTGCTGTTATGAACAAATTGACTTACATTTCGTTTTACAACGTATGGTGAGAACAGCCGTCAGGAGATGTGGTCAATTTTGTTGCAGGTTTATTGCAAATTTACTAAGTATCTGCGTGCGAAAAATTATGAAAATATTATGAGGTTTGACAAAGTTATTGCAAAAAGTAACAAGGGTGCAATTTTTTTGCCCCACACTGTAGTTGATAGTTGATTGTTTGATTTGTTGCATTATTATATACACCAGTGTTTAGGTGTGGTATTATGGAGCACCGAAGTTTTAACAGCGGGTCAACCGATGGTGAAAAAGTTTGAGGATATGTTGAGCCGGTTCGATAGAATACCGGCCGGCGTGCGACGGACAGACGGACGGACATCTTGCGACAGCAGAGTCCGCGTTATGCATAACATCGCGCAGTAAAACAGTTGCCAAAATTTCCGCGTTGGATTTTCGCAACCGAACCAGATCCATGGCCTATCAGGTGGTGCAAAAAGTTCTCTGTTTCCTCACAGCTCAAGAGCGTCACAGACAGACAGACGGACAGACAGACGTAAAAGCGATCGCAATAGCAGAGCGTTTTCTACGTAACCCTCGTTAAAACCTGGATATGAATATATCCCTTTCATCGAGCATGGCATGTGGCCCCCTAACAGTATTGACTCAAACCCGGTGAATTATGCGGTTTGGTTCGCGCTGCGTGACAGCGTAGGGTGTATATACCATTTATGCCACTGTCAGCCAGATGAAACAGGCAATCCAGGAGGATTGGCCCACTATATCACGTAAATTGATTGATCGCAGTAGGGCTGTTAGTGAATGGCCGCGACATTGCAATGTGTTTTTCAGCAGAACGGCGGTGGCATTGAAAACAACGTTCTGTAACCTCGATTTGTTGGCGCGCGATGCTATGCAAGCACGGCCTATGCCGTCATGCGGTGTCTGTGTGTCTATCTGTCCGTCCGTCTGTCACGTGAATTCTGTCAAAACGAGTAATCGTATCTTCCAATTTTTTTCACCGTCGGATAGCCAGACCATTCTAATCTTTTCCACACCATACGTCATGGCAATATACTGACGGCGGCATCGAATGCAAGTGTGGAACAAATCGCGATTTTGGGCAAATAGCTGGCTATCGATCGATGACTGCTGGAGCTAATGCGATGCACAATTGACAGTCGTCGTTGCAGTAATGTATCAATAACAGTTACGGGGCACGTCTGTTTACGGCACAGATCGTCATGCAGCAGCGAATACGCCGAAGAGAAGAGAACAGAACACAGTTTATTTGTACGCAGCGGTAAATCTGAAGCCGAAGTAACTAATGACAGAAGATTGCGCTCAACGTATTGTAACTATGACAGACACGGAGCATCGCGTGGCCTCTCTGCGATAGCAGAGCTACTTGTCTGTATTATTAGTGTGCAGTTATGTCTTGCCTACTGCAGTATACGTGTATGTTCATGCAAGGTCGTTGTGCATGGTTCATGTCTTAATTTTTAACTTGCCCCGGCACAGCCAGCGGGGTGTTGTTCTGAACTATACCTTACAATGTTTGTAACTTTGTTGGCAGCATTACGGGAGAACGTTTATGGCAGTGGTCATAAAACTTTCGGCAGAGATGGGCAATTTCTCTTGGGTAATGCCATTTAATTCGCCAGGTGGCAGCACCATGAGTTTGGCAACGGGACGAGCTTTGCTGCGACTAGCAGCAGTTGTTATAGCGTTATTATATTTACGCATGAAATATGCGTGGCGTGCCGGCGACGTACCATTTTCAACACACTAAAAGAAATTGGTGTCATAATTTACTGTTTAGAATCCGTGCTTTTTGTACGTTTGTTAAGCCGCCGCGATAGCGAGAGCGGCTTAGTGTATCAGTGCTGTCCATCTGTTTGTTTGTCTGTCTGTTTGTTTGTCGCCAAACTGCAAAAAACGCGATTTACTCAAAAACTAAGCAATTTAGTAAGTTGTAATTGGGCTTTTCAAAGAACCCATTATTGGATCCATGGAATTTAAGATGGCTGAGATCCGCCATCTTGAAAATTGACATGACGTCATTTTTCTGCCGAGGGTGGTCCGATTTAGATAAAATTTCGGAGACTGATACATAAAGACATGTCGACTGAGGTGATTTGGTCGAAAACGAAACCATTATGTAGAATTCCAATATGGAGGACGTTTGGGCGAATTCAGTGGCATGTCATCCCAGAGCCACCTGTCACATTGCAGGGTGCTGCCACTTGGTGAATTTACTGTGACGATTCCAGAGCTACATGCCACATTGCAGGGTGCAGTCACCTGGCAAAATCAATGTCATGATCGTGCCACATTGCACGGTGTAAGAATTCCATCCGCCATATTGAAAATCGTTTTTCGCCGTATTTTATTTTTTTTTGTTTTTAACGCAGTGTTTAGGCTTTGACGAGCGGCGACATTTGTATCGTCTCCGATACACTTGTTTTATGTATGTTGATTGCATCATTCTCAGTTTCGTTTTTTGTACTTTTTTACTGTTTCGTACTCATTCTCAGTGTGTGTTATCATGTACAGTGTATTAGTGAGTAAATATTACCAAAAGTACACACAGCATAGCCTACCGTACGTTAGTTGTTAACTCTCGTTTATTATTTTAAAAAAAGTTTGCTAATTTTGGTCAAAACGTTTACATGAGACTAACAAAGAGCTCATTTTGGCCTCACTTTTTTTGTCCCACTTTCACATGTTTTTTCAGCTCAGATCCAGACTTCTGATAAACTGCACAGCACATCTACCGCATACTGCAACAACTAAGTCACAAATGAAGCACAAAAACTCGCTCAAAACCACCATGTATGTATTCACGTTGATAAAACTTGAGGAAATTGGGTTGCCATGTAAAAATCTGTTTCCGACAGTAGGCTAGTTTTCGCAACACCGTGCACAAAGACAGTAGCAAAATTCTTGTTGTTAAAACGACGCAGTCTTACAATGGAACTTCACAACTTCACACAAAAGCATTATCTAAGTCTTGTTTTTATCACATCCGGTCTTTTAGACAAAATAATCTGTTTATGCTCGGATGATCATGACGCACTTGTTTCGACGCGCGTCTGCATCAGACGAGCTCCATTTTTAGGCGAACGTTTCGTTTACGGGACGCGTCCGTCTGCCGTCTGTCTGTAATGTTTATGCGCAATGCTCAGAGGCTAGAACTTTTCGGCAATATTTTTGCACCATCTAATAGCTCAGGGACTTGGGAAGTTTGTATTAAAATTTTGGGCAAAATTCTGTAGGGGTTTTGAGGGATCGTGCAAGTTAAATATAAGGGGTATGAAAATTAATAGCTTGCTTTATATCGAAAATAGTACAAGATACGGCCATAGTTACAGTGAAAGACGAATAGGAACTCGTATACGATCTATCGAGTGGTGCCATTTCTACTGACCTTCAATGACCCCAAACCGAAATTTCAAGGTCATGATATTTTGAACGTAAAATAACTTGAAAATGGTGAAAGATAGAGCTATAGTTACAACGGCAGACCAATATAAAGTCGTATAAGTTATCCATCAATCGGCACCATTTTCAATGAACTTGAACGACCCTAACCCATATTTCAAGGTCACGCCAAAACTTGAATATGACATGAACAGGCCATATTTAGACCTACAATGTATAACTAGAACTTACACACGCCCTACTCATCGGTGTAATTAGCTAGTTAGCTTAATTCCACGCAATAGCGATCCAACCTCCAACGCGCCCTGATTCTTAACAGACTTCGGCGCTATGCAAGATTTTTACTTACTTACTTACTTTGGTCCTACTTACAAAGTAACTGTTAAAATAATGCCACTGTCTGACATCGACAGAATACGTCCTTCTTCGTATAAAATTGCGGTCTCTGTGGTGTGAACAAGTAGCTCTGCTGTTGCAGATGCCGCGCGATGCTTTGCGTCCGTCCGTGGTTAGCGTCAACAAAATAATAACTCGTGCGGAGTCTTGGGCTTCGGATTTACCACTGCGTGACATTGTCTTCGGCGTGACGTTAAGGCTTCTTGTCATACACTTCGTCATTGTCTTCCGCCATCAAAAACTCCGCCGCATACCGCCGACTAGTGTCATAAACTCGCCATGGTCCGTCGCAGCTAAGTGTATTGCACTTGCCGCTGGAACGGTTCACAACACGCAGTGAACCTGATATTGGCTCAGAATCGCGATTTCTGCCTACCCCACCTGCAATAGACGTCCCCGTTAGTGTGTGGGAGGGGGAGGGTTCCCGTCGAAATATTGCCATCTAATTTTGCCGAATTTTCGTATTCTGGTTCCCATTTAATAACGACTGTTTGATATTAAAAACTACTTATTTATTCACTAACTTGCGTTGATTGTCTCGTGGTTATAGCAATACTGCACTGAGTGTCGTGTTGAACATTTGCTGCTATGCATTTAGTTTTCTTGTGATTTTCTTAAAACTTTCTTAAAACTTTGCACGTCTTATTTGCAATTTGGTAAGACACGGGATCTCATAAAGTTTTTGGCGTCTTGGAGCATGGCTCCCTCATTATGTGTCACACATTCCGCTTTAAATGTACTCCAGGAGTAATTTTTGCCGCGCAGTGCTATGCATAAGCACAGCCTATGCCGTCATGCGGTGTCTGTTCGTCTGTCTGTCCGTCTGTCACTTTCGTGAATTCTGTCAAAAAATAAAATGAATAACGGTATCGTCAAAAAAATTCGTCTTCGGGTATCTACACCATTCTTGTTTTTTCACATCAAACGTCAAGTTAGTGAATAAATAAGTAGTTTACCTCCGACAAAGAAGGAGGTAAATGTTTTGCCCGTGTTTGTCTGTCTGTCTGTCAGTTAGCAAGATTACTCAAAAACGCGTGCACGGATTCGGATGAAATGTTGCGTGTCGACAGATGTCGGGACATGGTCGAACTGATTAACTTTTGAGCCCGATCCGGATTACACTCCGGATGCCGGAACCGGATTGCTTTCTCCGATATCGTATAAGAGCTGCTACGCGGAATTTTACGTCTGGAAAATCCCACGTATACGTATTGGTGCGGCCCGCCGCTGCAGCGAGGCGTGGTTTTAAAATGGTTTTATTCACTCAGTTGTCGAAACACCTTTGTCGGAGGTACATGCGCTCTACCGAGTGCCCTACTAGTTTTGAATACCAA
>Ga0209339_1001131_pt1 | contig 10986 bp, 6 predicted proteins | sample OlaalgELextract3_FD_187376 | JGI IMG/M metagenome (GOLD analysis project Ga0209339, IMG submission 187376) | Olavius algarvensis symbiont microbial communities from Tuscany, Italy - Type A ELBA extract 3 (SPAdes) (version 2) | ecosystem: Host-associated > Annelida > Digestive system >...
TATATATAAACAGTGCCAGCCTTATTGTAACGTTTGCATATATTAATTGTTTGTTAATAAATATTTTATACGTAACAATACGCCTAATGCTTACCATTAATGCCAAACACAACTCAGTTTGAACGTCAACCGTATTCGATAACGTCCTACTCAGTCAATTCGGGTTTGACTGAGTGGATTAAGACTGTACCTACAGTCGGATAGAGATAAAACTCTACAGCCGTGTGTTACTGTGTGTGTGTGTTTGTGTGTCTGTCTCCGCAACGTAACTCCCAAACACGTAAATGGATGTCAACTATTGGCAAGGGGTGACCAACTAGAAGTGATTAAATTTTGGCGTTGATATGGATTCAGGATCACTTTTTCACTTTCTTTAACATTTTGAAATAGTGCATTTTTCAATATTTTCCAGCATCTTTTGCAGTGTTTGTGTTGACACGGTAAGTAGATGGCTGAAGTTGCCGACTCTTAATTTGTGATGCAACAAATGCATCTTTCCAATTTCTGAAGGTCTGCAGTGGCTACATTTAGTTTTGAAGTTTTAGCTTACGTGCACAATCGATCGGTGTTTGCGCCCACTACTGATAGCTGCGCTGCATGCCGGTTTGTGCCGCCGTCTTGGACACAGTTTAGTTTCATTTTGTGCAAAATAAATGATGACGATGACACCAAAGAAGCATGCACTCACCACTCAGTAGTAACATGTAGGATAAATTCATTTTGTTGAATTAAGATAGTGAGAATGTTAAAGTGTATTAGCGTGATTGTCTTGTGTTGTTTTGTAGTTCGTCAAATGTGGTTTCAGCGGAGCCAACTTTCCAGCACACATTTTCCCCTCACTTGTTGGTCGACCCATTCTTAGGTCATCGACTAAAATTAACAACATTGAAGTTAAGGTCAGTAGCTAGTTGATCATATCTATATGCTACTAGACAATGTTGATACGTGATGACGACGACGATGATGACGAAGCTTTGCTAGTTTAGTCTCGTGGCTTCGGTGTTTTGCCGTTACTCTGAATATTGCTTTTCTTTAGTTGCTTTGTCATCGAATGCATTCTCTTTTTGTATGTTACATTAATGAATACTCAAAGTTAATAAATAGCTTTTAATAGTGAAAAATAGTTGTTTTTAGTTTCTTTCATTTTACCATTTAATTTGTCTGAATGGCTTTCATTGTGCAGATATTTCTTAAAGCATCATTGCTTGTGATAAGTGTATAGCTCTTTCATAGTGTCAGTTTATTAAGGAGTTGTGTGCCATTTTACCATTGGTTTTCAGGATTTAATGGTTGGTGATGAAGCATCAGAGTTGAGGTCAATGTTGGAAGTGTCGTATCCGATGGAGAATGGCATCGTTCGCAACTGGGATGACATGGTTTCGCTGTATGACTACACATTTGGTTCATCCAAACTGAACATTAAGCCGTCCAACTGCAAGCTTCTCCTCACTGAACCGCCGATGAATCCAACAAAAAATCGTGAGAAGATGATTGAGGTTTGTGTTCTGGTTTTGACTTTTACAATTTACACTTAGTGAAAATACACTATGAAGTTGGTATATTTAATTTGTTAAATCTTTACTTTTAACATTTCATTTGATATTATTTATATTTATAATCTGTTTAAAAAATTTAGTACTTCTTGCCTCTTTGGTGTGGTTTGAGTCAAATATGGACTTATTAATTTGAAACATTTAATTACTTGGGCTAAAGAGGTTTTGCTGTCAAAGTTGTTAAAGTTTGCTTACTTAGTATCGACAAGTCTTGCAAATGTGTTTACTGTTGTTATGCTACAGGTTATGTTTGAAACATACAAATTTCATGGTCTCTACATCGCCATACAAGCTGTGCTGACTTTATATGCTCAAGGTATTTTTTACCTCAGTGACTGTAAGATTTGCATATGATTTTGGCATTCAGAGACCTGTGAAACACTGTATGTATTACAACGTTGAGACAGTGTTGTTAGCAGACCGTAGAAAACACGCAGCAGTGCACAACGGCACCGTCGTATGTCGTCACAGTTGTTGTGCCATTGTACACTGGTTAATTGTCGTTATTTATTGCCCATCTCGTGGGTCGGATAGTAGTAATAATAATAATAATATAATAATAATAATAGTCGGATAGTGTCAGGATAGTGTACGGGTTAATGCCAGTTTTCAAATAATTCCACCCCTCGTCGGTCGGTTAGGGTCAGAGGTACGGGTTAGTGTCAGTTTTTAAAGTTTTGCTGTAAGAATGTTTGTCTGTCCCATCATGATGTTTGTACCGTCCCGTCTGCCATCCCCTTTGCCAGAAAGGTCATTTTTCTGTCCCACCTGTTGTGTTATGTTTTACAGAGACCCCACAATGGCGTTGTTGTGCACCGTTGTGTGTTTTCTACTACACATGTCGTTAGTGTAATGTACAGTTTACATAGTAATAATGATATAAACTGTGTTTCAGTAAGACGTTACATATATTTCATGATATTTGTGTTATCTGTTATAGTATCACACTGGTACAGTATTCTGCATGATGATACGGCCATCATTGCTGTGTTGTGTGATATACTAGTCACCTCATGCATTGTGGTAAAATAGTGGTAAATGTTACAGCTCGTAGAAAATTGGACATTTATGTTTCACTTGTAGGAGTTTAGGTCTCATGATTACATTGGTATGGTATCCGTGTAGTGTCTCACAGTTGTCTGTGAGGAGTCATTTTTGTCCTCCCATTGTTTTCAAGAGCTTCACGCTGTGGTTATTTTTGTGCATCCTCCCTGCAAGTAAATACCATTATGTTCTGCATTGATTCCTTAATTTCGCCATGACACTTTCACCTTTCTGTTCTCCTTGTTCTATGGAAATCTAGGAGTAGCAGATAGTCTGTTTTTCACATTCATCTGACTGAGTTAATGACGCAGTGCAGTGATTGCCATCTGAAGACAGGTAACCTACGCATCTGCCTTGCACTTCCAATTTTGTTGTTTTATGATGTTGTTAGGCTTTTCTTATGAGATAATGTCACATATGTGATAGGAAAATGTATGCAGTTGCATTGAGATATTTTTAGACATTTTTTTATAATGTAAGTGATGATACTGTTGTGGCTGGTGTGATGTCGTCGCGGATGGTTTCATTTCTGGTATTTACGTTTTAAGACTGCGGTCTGTAGCAGTTGTAGAGGTATAGTTCGATGTGTGACTTGCGGTGACTGTTAGGTCTGCAGACTGGTGTCGTAATCGACTCCGGTGACGGTGTCACACACATTTGCCCAGTCTATGATGGCTTTGCACTGCCACATCTTACTCGGCGTCTGGACATTGCTGGCCGTGACATTACCCGCTATCTCATAAAGGTTAGCTGACAGTGCTGCTGTTTGTGGAGTGTTACTACTGCATCGTGTTACCCAATACCTCACCTTTGATATACGTAGTGATACAAGTGCTGATACTGTTGCTTACTGGAAATGTGAACCATCTTTATTTTTCATTATTTCAAATGATTATAGTTTTAATTCATTATTGTATTGTATTTTATTTTATCATATTTTATTACCATGCGATGCTATGCATAAGTGCGGTATATGCTGTCACCTGATGTCTGTCTGTCTGTCCGTCCGTCACGTTCGTGAGTTGCACCAAAACGAATAAAGATATCTTCGAAATTTTTTCACCATCTGGTAGCCACACCATTTTAGTTTTTCCATACCAAACGGGGTGGCGCCATTCCAACGGGAACCCCCCGTAACGGGGGCATCAAATGCAAGGGGGTATGAAAAAATGACAATTTTCGACCAATATCTCGCTCTGTCTGAGAAACGGTTATAGTTAGATGGGCATATTCAGCGAGGCAATTTGTAAGCATCGAATTCTCTTTCCATCCAAACAACATTTAGCGTGATTGCCCCAGGGGAAACAAAAGTGTGGTAAAAATAGCGATTTTTGGACTTACGCATTGACTTAAACATCGTATAACTCGGAAACTATTGAAGATAGATAGGTACATGCTGCGAGCGCTTTGGCAAGCATTGAATTGTCTTTCCATTCATGGAACATATTGCCTGATAGTCGCAGGGGCGTCTCCAGGGGAAACAAAAATGTGGGCTGCGGTACGTGAAAACGGCGATTTTTTGCACTTGCGGTTCGAATAACTGGGAAACTGTTAGATAGATGGGTACATGTTGCGAGGCGTTTGGCAAGCACTGAATTGTCTTTTTATTTATGTAATGTTTTGCGTGATTGCCACAGTGGCATCCCCCGGGCAAACAAAAAATGAAGGATATCTTCGAAATTTTTTCACCATCGGGTAGCCAAGCCATAATAGAATTTTATGCACTAGTAAATCTGAAGCCGCAGTCACTGGTAATTAAAAAAAACTGCGCTGTAGTTATGTTGAAGCTGACTACAGACAAACACGAAGCATCGCACGGTCTCTCTGCGACAGCTGAGTTTCTTGTTGTAGCCTACTTCTGTCCAGCACTGCTGTCCAACTCTGTAAGGGGTGCTATGACACTGTTGGTTGGGTCATGTGACCCGTAAAATCGTCTCCGAAATGACCTATAATGTGTCGAGTGGGACGTTAAACCCTACTATACCATACCTCTGTAAGGGGTGCTCTACAAATTCTATTATTGATTTATATTGTGTGATGCCCATGTTTTCCAAGGAAAGGTTATGTGATATGTTACTGGTGATCTTGATGTTGGTCATGACATATTGCCACTGTTTTGTTTCAGCTGCTGCTGCTGCGTGGCTATGCTTTCAACCACTCGGCCGACTTTGAGACGGTTCGTCAGATGAAAGAGAAGCTGTGTTATGTCGGCTATGACATTGATCAGGAACAGAAGTTAGCGCTCGAGACGACAGTGCTCGTTGAACAATATACAGTATGTGTAACTTTGTCATTTTTATCTGTACAACTGCATCTGTTGTTTTATTTTCCTCGGCATAACATAACACGTAGTCTGTGAAGCGTGATAAGAGCATGTCTTTATTTTGATGACATACAAGCTGTCTGCATGTGCGTAAATACTTAGTACTCATATTCAACGCATAAGTTTGAAACTGAGAATATCGGTGAATTTAAAGTTGGAAGAAGATCCACTAGTGGTAGTTTTTCGAATAGCTATGCTGCAAAATCTCCGTTTGATGTGGACACATTGTAGATGCATTCAAATGACCAGTGACCACTGTCAAGTCAGTTTGCTAGTACAATTTATTTTGCAGTTGCCAGATGGCCGTGTGATTCACGTCGGAGGTGAAAGATTTGAAGCACCAGAGGCATTGTTCCAGCCTCACCTCATCAACGTTGAGGCAGCTGGGCTTGCTGAGCTCCTGTTCAACACAATCCAGGCCGCTGACATTGACATTCGTTCCGACTTCTATCAGCACATCGTGTTATCTGGTGGCTCAACTATGTATCCGGGTTTGCCGAGCCGACTGGAGCGAGAGATTAAGCAGCTGTACTTGGAAAGAGTCCTACGAGGCGACACAGAAAAACTAGCGGTATGTGTTGTGCTTTCGTTGATACATTTGGAGATAGTGATGAGCTATTACTGAAGTGAGATGTGTGATGTATTGTAATTTTCATGTATTTCGCTCTGGAGACTGGATCTCATATGCAAAAAGTAGGATGTTGAATCGCAGCTGCCTACTGTCGGATGTGTGGCCAATAGCCATATACAGAAGTATAAAATTATACAGAACTAGAAGGGCACTCGGTAGAGCGCATGTACCTCTGACAAAGTTGTTCCAACGGCTCGCGGTGAATAAAACCATTGTGAAACCATGCGTCGCTGCAGCTCAGTACCTATAGATGAGATTTTCCCAACGTGATAAAATTCTGCATTGCAGCGCATACAGTATCATAGAAAGAAATCTGGTTCCGGCATCCGGACTATAATCCGGATCGGGCTCAAAAGTTAATCAGTTCGTCCATGTCCCAACATCTGTCGACATGCAACATTTCATCCAAATCCATGTGCGCCTTTTTGGGTAATCTTGCTCATAGACAGACAGACAAACGAACACGGGCAAAAACGGTTCACCGACAAAAGCGCGCAGACAAAAACACACAACAATAACGCGCCGACAAATGCGCGCCGACAAATGCGCGCCGACAAATGCACTCAGCCCCAAAAAGTTACAATCAGTGTAATTCTAAAATACATGTGCATGACAGTCTGCAATCAATAACACACAATCAACGTTAAATTACAAATGAATGTTATCATACAAGACAAAAAAATGACAAGAACCAAAGGATACTAAAACACAAGTCACGCCTGTCAAAGTCTTCAAGTTCAATGTTGTGTGCAACATCTCTGAGGAAATCGAGAAGCGGTCTGGTACCGTACGTAGGCAGCAGCGCTGTAAGCCTTCGAGTAACCTGAATATACTTGTTCTTATTGCTGACTGCAGTTTGATTGCCAGCGTTGAACCTAGCAATTAGCTGTTCTGTATGGTCCTGTTCAGCCTGAATATGTTCAATGACTTTGTAAATGTTCGGATGATGGCAAGAAACTGATGACTGGAACGCATGATGCCAACCTTCCACCGAATTATTGGTTCGCGGCAGTCGCGGTTCGCGCCAACCTTTTCAATTGATTTGTGGAACATGCAATCACGCGTCGCGGACGGACTGCCGCGAACCAATAATTTGGTGGAAGGTTGCTGGAGGTGCGTGCGCCGCAACTGCGTAGGCAGAAGAAAGCAGTTTACAGATGCATTATCTGTGGAGATAACGTCCCATATTCATGCGCCTGATAATGCAAAAAATTATTGGTTCGTGGCAGTTAATCCGTCTGTAAACTGCTTTCTTCTGCCTACGCAGTTGCAGCGCACGCACCTCCAGGATGTAGAACCGTTCGCATTACATCTGTCACAATGCTATCGATATCCTTCGTAAATCCAGTTTTCTTTGCCACGTTGTGAAACAACAGTATCCATTTCGCATCAAACAACACAGTGATAAAAACCTTCCCGAAACAAGTAGGCCTATGAGTACAGACTTAAAAGGCCCACAGGTGCAAAGTGCGCGGGTGCATCAACAGTGTTTGTTTGATAGAAGTGTGAAATCACCTATAACTAGACTTGTGCTCTAAACCACCACCGGTTCTAGCGAATAGACCATGGATGATGCGCGCATTTTTCTACGTGTTATTGTGGGGCGTTTTTGTCTGCACGCAATTGTCGGCGCGCATTTGTCGGGTCACCGGCAAAAACATATATCTTCTCCTTTGTCGGAGGTAAACTATAGAAAGTTTGAGTTACATAGAGAGTGTCGAGTTTCTTCAAGTTATGTTTTAGATATTTTGCAACACATTATTGTTGTTCTTAGAAATTCAAGATACGCATCGAGGATCCACCTCGCCGGAAGCATATGGTGTTCCTTGGAGGCGCCGTCCTGGCAGAGATCATGAAAGATCGTGATGAATTCTGGATGTCACGTGCCGAATACCAGGAGCAAGGCGTCGGTGTGATGAAGAAGCTGGGTGTCAGTGTCCGCAAGTGAACAGCTCAAAGCATCAATGGTTGAACACTGCATCTGGATAGCTTGTCTGAGAGTGTCGTAATGTCGGCTGCTATTACATTCCTTGCAGACAAGTGTGCACAATGCAGTTCAGACTTATTAGGACTGACCGCTTCCAGCTGCTGTTAGTTGAAGTTGACATCAGCAAGGAACGGCAATCACTGGAAAAACTGTAAAATGTGTGTGTGTGTGTGTGTCCAATGTATGACGATGTATGTGGATTCCAAGGATGGGTCAGTTAAGACAGTAGATTTGTAGATAAAACTATTAACACTGATTACATTGCTTATTTTGCCATTCATAATAGTTTAGTTAGTTAAGTATATTGCTGCTCGGCCTGTTTGCACGTTGTTTCTTCTTTGTGCTTCAATGAACTGCATTTTGATATTTTATACGGATACTCTGTCTGAAGGAGAGAGGTGGACAATATGCCGTGGTGTCTGATCTGAAGATCATTCACTTTTTATACATTCTAAGTGTCAGTTCTCAAGCTAATGGTGGCGTTCATCTGTATGTTAATGTCATGCTTTGATGCTGTGCAGTTTCCCTCATGTAAGTACCACAGTGATTCTGTTAATGAACATTCTTGCCTTGTATAGATACTGTCTTTGTCAGTTTCCTGGATATATTTTGTCTCTACTGTCATACTGTTCGCTTCGATTGCTGTCGTTTAGGTTATTGGTTTCTTCCGAAATTATCAATTTTTCTATTTATCAAACCCTTTCAACATATTTTGCTAATAATCGGCACTCTGTAACTTAAGTAGAGCAAAGTTTGAACACAGATGCATTGTATGTAGGGAATGTGTACAGCATTGTTTTGTTGTTAATTTGTTGGCAAATATTTCATTATGCAAACTGTTAGCTATGTTGTGAGGTCCTCACCATTACTGTATATGAAGAAATGCTTGAACAAGTCTGACAGCTGATTTTTGCACAGAGCATGTGTTGCTGTTGTGTTGTGAGTATATATTCTTGAATTTATGTTATTAGTGATTTGCAGCATTACCTGGTTTAGGAACCCGGTACCTGGTTGCAATTACCCGGGTAGCCGGACCCAGTTTCTAATTCCCTCTGACCTAAGTAAGTAACGAAAGTAAGTAACGAAAACCACAGATTTGGGGGGTCGAGGCATCACAACTTATGATATTGGTGGTTTTGCTGACTTAGTCCCTACGAGTAATCGAACGATGTTGTTTATGAATGTGAAGTCAAAAGTACATTAGAGCTGCAATACTGTTTAACGTTGTGAAATAGACGCCAAAATTGGTGGTATTTTGTACGATCATGGTGGAAAACCAGGTAGTAATTACTGGGATTTGTCACTGGGTAAGGAATTTTGGAACCAGGTCTGGGTACCCGGTTCCGACTACAAGTCACTAGTAATTATGCAGTATTGTCTAAATGCACTGTATTCCTAAAAAACTAGCCTCTGGACGCTGTGCAGCAAATAGTTGTATTTAAACAGAATAAAATTTTGGATAGCAGGACCGTGGATGAATTCTACTGCCACATTTTGTCCAAAAAAGTCTTTGAGGACCAACTTGTGGATTAAGATATTTATTGGTCTTTAATTCATGATGACAGCAGGTCACATTCCCAACTTTGCATCAGTACTTCACCTGCCTGTCAGGACTAATGTCACGATTTTCTGTAAACCAAATATGTCATTTTTGGAAGAGTACAGATTTAAAGTATCGAGGGAGGAGAAAAGCTACAATGCAAAATAACTCTGAATTTCCATACAAACTGGGTAGTCTCAGGTTTGACTAGTAACTTGGTTATTTAAAAACAGTTTCTGGCAAAATGTGCTGGTTTTATTTAGAATTCATCCACAGTCCTAATTTTATTGCACTCCATTTAAATATAAGTAGTTTGCTGCATAGCATTTAGGGATGTGCTTTTTGTGAGACAGTGTGCAGGATGTTTCAAAAAAAGTAGCCACCCCCTAAAACTTTTCGGAATATTTTCACTTCAGCTAAGTCTTTTTGCATGAAATTTTGCAAATTTGTTGGTAGTTCATATCCACATATATCCACCAATTTTTGAAGATTTATCCTAATATTTCATAAAATGGGATTAATTTTTCCACGAGTACCCATCATTTTCACCCTGTCAAGTTGTGAGTATTCATCGAGAAAATGAAAATGCAGTGTACCAGCTTTTCCGAAATTATGTCACTTTTTCGTCATTGCGTGTCTTAGTCTGCGATAATTGTTAACAATCAATAACTGTTCGATTTTTTACTATTAACATTTTACTGACATTGTTTTAAAGATTGGTAGGGCCTGCCAATGAGAAAATTGTCTTGCAACCACAAACTGTGCATGCAGACGCTTTGTGAGCACGACTTGGTGCGAAAGCCATTACTTTCAGTTAACCTGACAAAGGATGGAAGTTTAGCTCTGTGAAGAAAGTCTGCAGTCGAGTTGACCAGGCAGTTGGAGACCTACCACAGTGTCTGCATCTGCAAATTGTCGCTGTAAGACAATTTTCCCATTGGTAGGGCTTACCGAGCTTTAAAACGATGTCAGTAAAATCTTAATAGTAAAAAGTCAGACAGTTTATAGTTATCAAACACTGAGACATGCGATGATGAAAAAATTTCCTATAAGCTTTATTTTCATTTTCTTGCGAAAACTCAAAACTTGAAAGGGTGAAAATGATGGGTACTCATAGAAAAATTAATGCCATATGATGAAATATTAAGATAAATCAACAAAAATTGCCAACAAATTTGCAAAAATTGCACTCAAAAATACTTAACTTACGTGAAAATATTCCAAATAGTTTTGTGGGGGCTACTTTTTTTGAAACACCGTGTAGAATGTATCATTGCCAAATCTGCTTAAGCATGACGACAGTTAAGCCTGATAATTGACTTCTTTACTACAGGTACTCTTGTTATAATAATCTTTTAGTGTATTAATCTGCTAGTTAATATTTACTGTGTCATGTAGTGTTACGATAAAGTTGATTATGTTTCACCGCAGATTTTAAATAAAAGAACATAGTGTGGTAGATTTATTCTGCATTTGTTTTCTCATTGTCGTTCTTAGCTATGACAGAGTGCAACATAGGCGTAGGCTACACGTCAGTCTGTATGTCCATCTGTCCGTTACATGCTGGTATTGATTCAAAACTAATGATCATATGATCATGCAGTTATCACCACCGTGTCCCAGAGGAACACCTTTACAAGGGCTTCAGATGACACTGGGTGAGTAAAATGGTGAAAAAACAATTTTCGGCCAATAAATTGTTACATCTGTGAACTACTGCGAGGTGGGCATAAGAAGTTGCATTATGGGCTTTCGATTGGTATCACTTTCGATAACCTTGAACGACTATAGCGCACCACATTAGCCTCTATTGCTTTTCTGGGGATAGCTGTGTAGAAGTGAAGGAAGACAGATGCATATTATCATCAATAAAAATACATCCCCAGGTCCATAGATTTTGGCAATGTA
>Ga0209339_1001132_pt1 | contig 10985 bp, 3 predicted proteins | sample OlaalgELextract3_FD_187376 | JGI IMG/M metagenome (GOLD analysis project Ga0209339, IMG submission 187376) | Olavius algarvensis symbiont microbial communities from Tuscany, Italy - Type A ELBA extract 3 (SPAdes) (version 2) | ecosystem: Host-associated > Annelida > Digestive system >...
AACTTATTGGTACAAAATTTGCAGCTGAAAGGACGTTCACCTTACTGGAACTCATAGTTTTTAAAGTGTGCAATGTCACAAACGTTTAATTAGTTCGTTTACTACAGCAGTAAACACTTGAATTAGCAGCGCCAGCACGCCTTCATGAAGCTTTAAACGTAAACAGCAACCACGCATAGCAACCGCTGGGTCCGGTAACTGCTGCTGCCCTCTATAGATGCAAGGCCGAACTATCCTGTAAAGCTCCCTATTGTGGTTCGAATAACTGGGAAACTGTTGTAGATAGACAGCTGACACACTAAATGCACCGTATCTTCCGAACGCGAAGGCCTAGGAACTTCAAACTTGGTAGACGGACGGAGCCTAGATTTGCGAAAGCACCATATTAATCCTTCTACTTAGAGCAGCCTTCAGCGACTAACCAAAATACTCAACAACACGAACGAGGCATCGCGCGACCTCTTTGCGATAGCTGAGCTTCTTTTTCATTTTACCGCAGTTTCACAAACGTTAGCGCACAGTATACCGAGTTGATTTGCAATACAACAGTTATCGTAAATTTCATACTTGATTGTTTAATCTTTTAACGGGCACATTAAAGTCGCAGAGTAACGGACCATTATACAGCAATACAGTGATAGGTACACTGGCCGTTGACGGGTGGGCTGTTACATTTTGTACAGCGAGGAGGCCCCGCCCAGTCCCCTCCTCGCCAGTGTACCAACCTTCATATTATTCCGATTTTATTCGATGTTGCACTCAATTACCTGTGCCCATTAATGGGTTAATACATAACTCTGAATATTTTGTTTGATTTTTATGACTGTGTAAAGGTTGATCCAGTGATCGACGCGGCAGCCAAGGCAAGCGGACTCGATATTGGCGAGATTAAATCCTATCTTCCATCTGGGCTGACTATCTGGATCGATCCACGCGAGGTGTCGTGTCGGCTGACGGAGTACGGCCCGGTCCAGGTGATCTACCGCAGTGGCGGCGGGGTGGCGACAGAACCGACGCAGAGAGCCGTGCGAGGCGTTGTAGGCTCTGAAGGCGACGAAGTGATGGCAGACCGCGAGCTGCAGCGTGTCAACTGGCGCTACGATTCGTACGCCGCCGGCGTCCGTATGCAGGACCCCAGTCCGTCTCCGGGGTGGTCGTCGAACGGAGGCAGCGGTAGCGGCGCGAGCCCTGTCGCTGGAGGGACCGCGCGCGTTTTGCATCCACCGACAACGACGACGTGCTTCACGGCAGCGACGTTCGCGCAGACCAAGTTCGGATCGACGAAGATGAAGAGTCAAGGGGGACCACAGCGACCGTCCAGACTGTCGCCGATCGAGTCACTGCCCGGCGGCTTGCCATCCCGGCTGTCTCCGTCGTCCGCACCGCTGTCTGCCTGCTGGGCACTCAGTCCTACCGGTGGCCTGTCTCCCACTGTCAGCGGACTCAGTCCTATGCAGCAGAACCCGTCAGTGCAGTTCGGGATGATGTCTGTCGGCGGTGGCGACGCAAGGCTGGCTGGCCTGCAGGAGTGGATCATGCTGCAGCATCACCATCAGCAACAGCAGATGCAGTACTTGGCAGCTTTGAAACAGCAGCAGCAGCAGCAGCAGCAGCGTGGGATGACGTCAGTCAGCCAGCACTCGACCAACAGTCGACTCTACGACACGTCGCTGCGTCAGCATCTCCAGTTACCACAGCTTCAGCAACCTCTGCCGCCTCAGCCGACTCATGGCTTCATGGCTTCGTCCGATGTCGGCCTATTTCCGCCGCTGATGCATAACTCTGGCGTCACTTCCGCTCTTGATCCGGCCTTGAAGGATAACGGTGTACGTAAGTCGCCGGCCGAGTGCATCGACTGGGGCCTCGATGCGGCAGTTTCAGGCTACACCATGGGTCTTCAGCAGCTTCTACTGGCTAACTAGGACGTCCTTGCCGCTGCGGTGGATGGGTCGCTGCTGTCTGTCGTCTTCTGGCAACTGTCGTTACCCATCAGTCATTATTACAATTCTCCGCAACATATTTTGTAATCCACGTCTTACATTAGAGTTACACGTGGGTCCAATTTTCTTGACCGAACTTAACCCGATCCACAAGTAAAGTGACCCAACCCGACCAGACCCAAAATTAACATGAAACTCTGGACCCAACTCAGCCCGACCCATCTTAGTTGTCGAGAAAGATGGTAATATTTGGTCGTGTCAAAACTAATAGAAAACACAGATCATTTCAGCCGCCGTTAAAAACACAAAATTCATTTTCATCTAGTCGTTCCTGATCAACGATCGACATAAAATCAGTTTAAATCACCCAGTTTATGCACTGTATAGTGTTGACAGCAAGTCGACGAATAATCAGTTTCTTGTATTTAAATTACGTATTTATTAGATATTTTTCAACACTGGACCAAATCCAACCATACCCACCTAAGATGGAGAATTTTGTGACCCATCCCAAGCAGACCCAACCCGACCTGACTCGTTGATGGACCCAACCCGTATCTAACTCTGTCTTACATCGTCCTTAAAATGCAACCTTTACGCCACGTCGGTCTTTTCACACTTGCAGTCGAATCGGCCTTTACCAGCCTTTAGTTCAGATCAGTGCGGATGAGTCCAAGTGTAAACAGTGGTGAAACTAAGCCGCGACTCAGCATAACTCGAGTTCGACCACCTCTGATTTTGAGTACTATTTTACAGTTTCTGTACCTGCAGCATTTTTGAGTTTATCTGCCAATTTTACAGAGCTTTCGTCACTTCGTTGCCCGCCACCTATACGTGCGTTTCAGTACCTCTTATCTAAGTTCATTACTGATTTTTAGCAAACGTTACGTCTGTCTTAGAGAGCTGCACCGGAACGGGAAGGGGATAAACCCGCGGGGACGGGCAGAATGTATGCGGGAACGGGTGGGGATGGGAACAGTGGTCTCTACCCCTGTAGCTCTCTAGTCTGTCTGTCTGTAACGCGAGTGCCCCCTAACCAAACAGCAGTTTTTTTGGAAACTACTTATACCCGTGATAAGCTGTGACCTGGCTATTTTGTAAAAACGGCGAGAATATTTACAGAGTTATTATTTCAGGGAGTTTTTTTATGTAGAAGCATGTGTGGAAAAGTAGCACGTTGACGAATAGAAATAACTTTACGTACTAGAAACGTGACAATACTGCGGTGAACATCAGTTCATAACCCATTTCCAGTGGTTTATTATGTGCTTCACTCATTGTAGTGAGTGAGAGGTATAGATATTGTGATAGACCGTGTCGCGATGTTGTTGGCTGTTTTGTTCAATTAGTTGGGCACGTTCGTGAATTGTGGCTAAACGGTGCGTCGGAGGACTATAGTTACTGTTGAACACTAATAGGAATCCCCACCACAGAAATTCAATGGTGCATTTTTAACCCTTAGCGTGACCCCTAACCTGGAATCTGGGCCCTGATTTTGAGGACTCCCTGCTAGCTCCGAAGCCAGTGGAGATAAGAAGTTCAAATTTGGCGTGCAGTTGGATGTTGCCAAGTTCTAGGGCAACGTATAAAAATTTGGCCGCCAGAGGCGCAGCTGGGGGGCCCAATTTTTAAATTTGGGAACATCTCCTCTCTGGAATGAGTAAAGCTAAACACTTCAAATTTTGTGGGTAGGTGTATCGAGGCAAGTACTAGCTGACGAAAGATAAATTGCCCATAAATAAATAGGGTGTGGTGTGGGTCACGTGATCCCTTTTTAAAACTTTTGCACCCCAGCCATCTCTGGTTTGGTGAAGCTAGGCATTCCAGATTTGGAGTGCCGGGTCACGTAAACCCATTTTGTGCACTCCAGTTACTCAACATAGTGAAATGCGCATTATGCGATTAAACATATCGTGACGTCGTTGGTTCGTTGATGGTGGGTTGGTTATGTTTATGAGTTGTCGCTAAACGGTGCGTCGTAGGCCTATAGTACGTAATGAACACGAACAGGAAACCCTGCCACAAAAATTCAGTTTTCAACCCTCTAGGGTGATCCCTAACCTGGGATCTGGGCCTTACTTTTGGAACCCCACCGCATTCTCAGCAGTAGGTTACAGATTGAAGATAGATTATCACGACTAAAAGAAAAGAGAGCCCATTGCATACATTCCCAGTTACCGGTATAGTACGTAACAAATTAAAATATCGACCTAGATGTTGCATCTATCAAATTAAATATCAGTTGGTGTATTTCTGGAAATTAACTCGTCCATATTCTTTCTGTTCAAACTGTCCAACAATTGTTATCCATTCGAAGTGTTTGTGATACACGGTTAATAGCTGTGTTCAGTTGTGACTTTGTGTTGCATAGTAGGTGTGTATTTAAAAGCAGTTTATCGCTGGTTGAAGGCACAGTACTGTACTACTTGATGATATATTTTTTCACATTTTGTGTGATATTTGGCGAATACGCTGCGCCATTTTGTGCCATCATAATCAGCGCGAAGCCTCGGCTGCAGGAGCAATAGTGAATGCTTGATTGGCAAGGGAAAGTTTGGTATCGCTGGTTGCGATTGACGGATAATATTACAGGCTGTAAGATCAGCTTTGACCGGTATGGAAATCTGGCACTAGGCCTATGACCAAATAATATCAGTCGGCATTGTCACACGATTGTCGTGATGACATGTTGACCGAGGTGTGTGTTGCGCACAACACAAAGTCCGATCACGTGGTATCGAGAACGCGTCATTGGCAGCGCATGTAGAATGTCTGCAGTTTTGACGTCCGTGGACCACGTCTCACATCCTTATAATAAAATAGAATGGAACTTAACCCTTTATTATATAACCACATTAAAACCGCAGCCCGTCCAGGCCCCTCCTCGCTGTACCAAATATAACAGCCCACCCATCAACGGCCAGTGTACCAAATTCATATTATTTGATGTGTCACTATAATTGCCTTTGGAGTCGAAAGGGTTAATGAATAATGCGACAGTTTTAAGGCGGCATACCATGGCTAAAGTCACCACTAGCTGATTCTTACGGAGGCCCGGAGAGGACATGCGACAAAATGTTTTTGTTTTACTGTATGTATAAACAAACTGTTAATTTGTACAAAAAAAATTTGCAATTTGTTCACTTCAAACATATTAATAATTTTTAATACAAATTGTTAAATTGTTTATTTGTTTGAAGACATTGTTAATTTGCTGTACTCTACAAATAATTATGTGCAAACAAATTAGGATTTCTACAAAGAAATTGTTAATATGTTTGAACAAATACGTACATGTTTGGGAACATAAGCAAATTGTTCGAACGAATTGTCAGTTTGTTTGTACACTGTGTTCCAAAAAAACATGTGACCACATTTTTGATGATAAGTAGAAGTAGAACTGTCCGTTTACAAAGATTTTTGGCACACTTATTACCAAGAGTATAGGCCATCGACAGGTATATTTAGTTTCCCACCTTACCTATTTCGTGCAGCTACTTTACCTTAGGAAACTGTTGATAACTAAATATCATGAATTTAGCCTTAAATTGCTAATTTTCTCAATGCTATAATACTAGGATATTAACTGCAAAACTGTCACCATATTATTTTACTTACTTATTATTCAACTTTCGGTTTATAATGGAACAAAAAAACAAGATTTATTGCAGATGATAAGATTGTTTATCAGCGAGTGAGACGGGAGATACGATTGGCTTCAGACAACAGCTGAGCACGACATCGTTTAAAGCATGTGAGCTGGAGATCACCGTGAATTATTTTTCTGTGTACACTTGAATAGAGAACGACAGTTTTAACGAGTTGACCGATGCCTTTGTGGCTTGGCCTCCTGACTGAGCACAAGGTCCTCCACTGTTACGTGCCGAATACGGTCTACCGCTGCCTGGTTGCCGGACAATTGTACCCGTCTTTCGGATTGTCTTTAGCAGACTGTCGATGCTTTCAAGTTTCCAACCCTTGTGGGTCAATTCACTCAATGTTCTCCGTGCACCATACTGCTTTGACAGATAAAGATTTTTTAATCAGAATCGCATATTCCTGTGAAATTTTCATGATTTTGTCTAATTTTTGCTGATATCTAGGTCTTGACAATTTCCCGAGGTAAAGTAGCTGCACTAAATAGGTGAGGTGGGAAAATAAAAACACCTGTCGACGGCCTATAGTCTTAGTAATAAGTACGCCAAAAGTCTTTGTAAACGGACAGTTCTAGTTCAACTTATCACCAAAAACGTGGTCACATGTTTTTTGGAACACAGTGTACATATAGTATAGAAAGACATTTTTTGCATGTCCTGTCCGGGCTTCGTAGATTCTCAACTGATGTCAGATGCTGCTGAGGCGCTGTATCGCTGTAACAGCTATGCCGACCCCTCGGGACTCGGGTAACCTTTGGACACGAGTGACTTGTGCCACAAGAGTAGAACAGTCTTTTACGATACATTTGTACTATGTGCCAACCTGGTTTCCGTCAATCCTGCAACAACGACGTTGAATCTCGGTAGTTCGTGAGCCACTGCAACCAGATGAGATGATATTCCACGTGGCAGTCCTCACAGGTTCACGGAGGACTAGGTCCAGACTGGCTGGGAAGAATGGTGGTCCACATGATTTGTCGGCGTCACAGTGCACGCATTACATACATACATTAGATTGTATTTTATTACACAGATTATTTATTTTTATACCATACAGCAACTGAAGTATTTGATGTATTTGTTGTATTAGTAGAGTATGGGAAGATTGGTTGTTTTACATGTAATAACGATGTAATCACGCGCGTTTTCTATAGCTTTTCATTGTACGAATGTAGTTGACTTGGTAATGTGTTGTACGTAATATGTAACTTTGACCATATAGTATTTATATCCATTGCGTCCGTTTATATTGTCGACTGGGGTATTTAACGTGTAGGATTAGGCTTAATTATCGACCTGTTGTGTTTCGATGTGTGTACGATATATTGTCGATTCATGATCTATTTCAGGATTGAATGTTTTGACGTGTTGTGGTGTGGTGACAAGCTAGTTGAGCATACTTGAACTTTTCTTCACGCAGGACGTCGCAGGTTGGCGACGTGTTGGAGGACTGATGGGAACTTTGATGATGATTTTATTACAAATTCGCTGCTACATGTGCCAGTAAAGTATCTGAAAATCGGTGAATATTTGGATAAGTTATGGACAATTTATATCTTGTTTTAACTCACACGTGTACGGCTCCATTATGTGTCTCCGTATTTGTCTAATTACATCGTCAGTACATAATGCCTGTTAGCTACATACAGTGCGTCCACAAAAAAAACAAAGTCGGAGAATTTTTAGCATAATTTTATTTAGGACAGATGAAATTTTAATATAAAAAAATTTGGAGGACTTATTTTTGAGTCTACTCAGGACACCGTAATTATACATAGTTTCTAGTTTGTATGCCTACTAACTGGCACCATACATGATTAAGCCTGCAATAGTAATTTAATTTTAGGCGACGAATATTTCACGTTATCTTAATGCTAGCAGCAGCTCAGTACTGCTGCGTTTTTCTTATTTTTTTCTACATCTACATTCGCCAGGTGATAGCACAGAGACTGACGGTCAGAACTTATAAGTCTAACAAACATTATTCAGCAAGAAGCTCAGATGTTGCAGAGAGACAGTGCGACGCTACGTGTCATTGTAGGGCCGCTAGGGCGTGTGTAAGTCCTTATTAGTATTCCATTGAAACTGTCTGTATCTCGTACCATTTCTGAGATATTCAGCGTCAAAGAATGGAGTGACCTCGAAACCCGGGGTAGGGGGTCGTTCAAGGTCATTGAAAATGGCGCCGTTCGATAGATCATGTACGACTTTATATTAATACGACATTGTAAAATATAGCTCTATCTAGTACCGTTTTTGAGTTATTTGACGTTGAATAATATCGTGACCTTGAAATCTGGGTTAGAGGTCGCTCAAGGTCATTCAAACTGGTACCATTCGGAAGCTTGGGTGCGGTTTCTATTCGCCTTCCACAGTAACTGTGGCTCTATCTTGCATCAGTTCCGAGATAAAGCGAGATATTGGTCTAAAATCGTGATTTTTTTCATACCTCCCTTGCATTCGACGTCCCCGTTAGGGGGGCGTCGGAATATTTCCATCCCGTTTGGTGTGGAAAAACTAGAATGGTGGGGCACCCGATGGTGAACAAAATTTGAGGATATGTATAACGGTTTAGACACAATACCAGCATGTGTCAGGCAGACGAACATTCATTCATTCATTCATATTCGTTTAATGTAGAAGGTGACAACGCAACTGCAGACAGACAGAGAGGCAAGAATGGAAGACAGAATTATTCATACATGTAGCAGTTAGTAGTAATTAATCAAATTGTTATGTACAGTTATTTTTACACCGTCGTCTGTAGAGTCGTACGAAGGCTTAGTAGATATCGGTGAGTAAAGAGCATGCGAGTTCTAAAATTGGAGTCAGTCAGATGTCCAGTATGTTGCGGTAGTTGTTGGCTGTGAGCTCGCGGTCGAAGATGGTAGTTTTGTGAGGCTGTTGAGGGTGGAGGAAGGAGACTGTACAGTACGTGATTCTGGTTATGACAAATGTTATTAAATAATTGTTCATCCACAGTCGCACACTGTTCGGCAAATGTAGGAGTGTCTGGCTAACAGTAGCCACTGCGGATGCTGCGTCGTAGGAATCCATCGACGCGCTGCCGGTCAGGGTGAAAATGGTGCACCGACAAAAGGCCACGAGATAAAAGGTCACAGACAAAAGGCCACTGAGACAAAAGGCCACGGGAAAAAAGGCCACAGAACGTAACGTCAATATTGAGTTAATGGAAGGGAGCGTGTGTTAGTCTAACAGACAACGGTGATTGTTTATATTGTTGTTTTTTACTTACTAATTACTAACTAATTAAGTTGTTAATTAAATTAAACAAAGGCGAAAACACTTCCCTAACTCAAGGAAGCGCTTAAGGTGATCACTCTAGGACAACCTGCCGTAGGGAACAATTGAGAAGGCTGTTAAAGACAGTAGCGTTGCAGCTGTGCAATTGTTGTGTTTGTGTATATTGCTTTTCGTTAATTACCAATGACTAACTAATTAAGTTTTCTGCAACCAACTCGTTTTATCCGGAAAAACGGCAATTATCTAATACGATGATATACTATGATGTACTATAATGTACAGTCATTACACGACGTCCGTCAAGCTAATGATTAAGAGGCCTACACGAATCTAATTGCGTGTCCAACACCTCGCAGAAATTCAGGGACGGATTTCTGGCTGACTGCTTGATCTTGTACGGTATTTATATTTTACGGCACATGGTCAACGGTTGCTCAAACTATTAATGTGTTCGCATGTACGACAAGCGCGCCACGGTATAGAGGCGTTTAATTGCCGCTGTACCGCCACGGAACGGTTGCTGAGCAACAGTCTCTAAAACTACAGCGAGAAGCGGCTTCTTTTACTCGTACTCGCTTGCGCTAATCAGCGACCGCTCCGCGTGTCAAGCACAGTTCAGAGTTGTTTGTTCCATGCGAACCTGCTCAACTACAATTGAATATTATGTGCAGTGACATTAAAGGAATAAGCGACGGCGCAAAAGACGTTTAATTGCCGTTCTCTGCTCGCCATGGTGCACCGCTCGTCATCTCCACCTGTCCCGTGCACTCCATGCTCGAGCTAATTGTTTGCCGTTAACACGGAGAGACTTGGCCTATACAATAGTATACATACAGTTGCTGTCGTTGAGCAGTTCACAAGCACAGATGAAAGATAGACCACAAAGAGACTAGGCCTACATACTAGCACAGATGAAACACAGAGTACAATTTGTTCCACTGTTTTTAAAACCACTCGTAGTCGTTCTAGCACAACTTGACAACTCAGTAGCATCTTGACGTTGCGTTCTGTGGCCTTTTGTCTCAGTGGCCTTCTGTCTTTTGTCTGTACCCCGCCAGTCAGTCGCTTTGGTGAATCCAATCCAGGCACTGGATGCGCAGAGCAGCTTGGCGATGGCGACTGACCGGAAGATGGCCTGGAGCGCCGCGTGACACATGCCGTGCACGCGCAGGACCCGCAGTTCGTATAGGGTCTGCGCGCATGATCTGATGACGTCAAGGACATGGTCAGACGCTGATAGGCCATTTGTCATAGTGACGCCAAAAATTTTGAGAGACGTGACACGGGCAATATCCGTCGTTGGCGGTGGTGGTTCAATCTGACGCCTTCGTCTAGGGTCGGAAAAAACGATCTCCTTCGATTTGTTTCGGTTCAGCGTCAGATTGTTTGTCCGTGCCCACGTCTCGATGTTGTCTATCTCGGTCGCCCGCAAGTCGACGTTGCTGGCTGGGATGACGAGGTAGGTGTCGTCGGCGAACTTGCACAGTTGATTGCCGGGTGTCACCGCCTTCAGATCACTCGCGTTGACCACATGCCGCCGGTCCGATACCGGAGCCCTAGATAATGCTGGCAGTGACGGACTTCAGCGTCGACAGACAGACAGACATACTGACAGACGTCATACAGACGGACAGACGTGTTTCCACGGCATAGTCCGCGCTATGCATACGCGTCGCGCGGTAAAATCATTCCTCATCCTACAAGTTTTTAACATTGTTTTTTTTCTTGACGTAAACTAAACATATCACCAAACTTTTTCAACTTCGGGTAGCCACACCATTTTAGTTTTTCCATTTTCAACGACTTTAGTTGAACGACCCCTACCTCCGGTTTCAAGGTCACGCCATTCTTTGACGCTGAATATCTCAGAAACGGTACGAGATACAGGCATGGTTTCAATGGAATACTAATAGGGACTTACATGTACGCCCTAAGGGTGTCATTTCGAATGACCTTGAGTGACCTTGAGTGACGATTCCCGGTCATTCTGACATATCAGGTAATGAGACAGCTGACCAGCTTGCTAAACAGGCAGCGAGTCAAGATTTCGTTGGACCGGAGCCTGCACTGGGTATACCTACAAGGAAGATTCGCAGTGCAGCTCAACTATGGGCCAATGCACAAC
>Ga0209339_1001133_pt1 | contig 10983 bp, 11 predicted proteins | sample OlaalgELextract3_FD_187376 | JGI IMG/M metagenome (GOLD analysis project Ga0209339, IMG submission 187376) | Olavius algarvensis symbiont microbial communities from Tuscany, Italy - Type A ELBA extract 3 (SPAdes) (version 2) | ecosystem: Host-associated > Annelida > Digestive system >...
CCCCCGGAGATAGGGTCAGGAGTACGGCTTAGCGGCAGTTTAAAAAAAACTAGAAGGGTGGGGTACAGGTTTCTCCGTTTTTACGCAGTGTCAGACTATGACATAGCCTACAGACGCTTCGACGACGGCTATGACCGAACTTCGCAATGCGTCGTCGTGCGATAAAATAAAATTGACTTAAAATGCTCATTCGTATTATGTTTGAAATTCTTCGTCGTCGTCGTGTTCAGAGTTCTTCGATGTTATGTTCGGCGAGGGCACTCGTAGGAATTGTATGCAGTCGAATGCTGTTATAGACGGTTGATCTACAGCGCTGTGAACGTCTCGTCGACGTGCGACGTAACGACGACACGTCGGCACTACATGTGTCAACGTTGTTGACAGATTTCTGTCGACGACGATCAGACATGAGTGCCACACACGACGAGCAACAGCGGCTGCTATTGGCTGCTGTCGCACTTGTCACTGGCGATGGGCAGTCACGACAGAGATACAGCGACATAGACGGGCCGAGAAGAACGTCTAACATAGAATAGACTCAGCAATGACGAAGAAAGACCGTCGCGCGTTTTCTCTACAACAGCTGAGGTTCTTGCTATAAAAACGAATGAATGAATTTTGACATGAAACTTGGCACAAGTGGTCCGTTGGGCAAGGGCGTGAAACGATCAACTTTGAGGGTCAGAAGGTCAAAGGTCAATGGTCACAGGTGCCAGGTGGCCGGAGTTATATGAACTGTTATAGACTCGGCAATGACGAAGGAAGGGACTTGTCACTGGTGATGTCGTCGGACCAGCACGGAGCATGGCTCCAGTGCTGACTGCGTCAAAGTAGACGGCCCGCGACGTGATAACGCCACCGGCTGACGGGCGTCGACACATCCGAACACCGTAGACGACCGGGTCGCTGATCATCTTGACGTACGGCAGCAGCGTCATGTAGAGAACGAGGACAAATGACGGCACGGCTGGAATCGCTTCGTGTGACACATCAGCGTTGAGAGAGACGAAGAAATAGACGGTGTGTGGTAGAAAGAAGAAACTGAGCGTTGCCAGGAGGATGACGGTCGTCAGAAACGCCTTGCGATCCTGTACTGACGTCGAGTCACTGTTGTCATGACGTCGTCGTTGCCATGACGACACTGTTGTCATGACGAAACTGCAGCAGCCTGTGACGTAACTGACGTACCTGCAGTCGACAGCATCACATGCAGAAATCTCTGACGACGAAATACACGACTAACTGCCTATCGCACCAACGTACTTAAACACGAAATAATAGGAATTAACTCCCATTTAATTGGCTGACAGATTCCTATTCATAACGCCGGAGTTAATCTGTCCTTAAAGATAAGTACGGTTGGTGCAATAGGCCCTATGACCATAGCCTATCGTCGTGTTACGGCAAAGTGTCTGTCGATAAGCGGGTACATGATACAGTATCTGAATTTTGTCCGTCCTACGCTATGACGCATGTTGCGTCGTAACAATTTTACGAGGGACAAAATAACATCCTGTTTTGTTTGAAAAAAGAATGGCCACACAAGTAATAGCCTAGTTGACTGGACCGGATTTGGCAGCTTTCGTAGTACAGCTCTTGGTGTATAGATTTGTATTTACATTACGTGTATAATGGTCCCAAATCGTTGGTGGCCGGGACCATCTCCGCCCTCGCAGCAGTCAGACAGACTGCTCGGCCACAACGGCGATGTGGAGGGAGCGGAATAAAGGAACGGCATCGAAGCAGTGATCGAAGATTTACTTCATTTGGTTTAGAGAAAACTACGCCGCTGATGACTCGTCATCGTTAGTTAGAAGGAGTTAGTCAGTGCAATACTGATACAATATCTACCAACGGTACATTTTCAGCTCCTCTGGCGTCCTGCCACGGGCGATCGCCATCAAAATGCCACACGCAGTTTCCAGGATAGACCTCCATTCATGTGAAAAATTTCAGCCAAATCGGTTCAGCAGTTTTGAAGGAGATGCATCCAAAACAGACAGACAGACAGACGGACAAACAGACAGACAAACGGTAAACTTAATATCCCCGCATTACCGTGACAGATAACTAGAAATGTTACAGTACGCCCTGTAGTATCGTGAGCATCAGCTATGAGCACGTGACTGCTGAGTAGCATACGTCATGTAGCATTGTAGCTGCGTAGTAGTGATGACGCCATCGCCAAACTTCATGCTAAGTAAGTAGTAAATAAGTAAGAGCGTAAGTAAGTGATATTATTTTACAGTCTTACTTGCTTACTTACTTCGTACCGCAAGGATCCAGCTCGGTGACAGCCCAGAGAGAGATGGAATAAAAACATCTCTCTGGTGACAGACACGTCTTATGACCTTGAACTTTGACGTTATGACCGTGAAGACTGTTACTTGATCAAAACTTAGCGTATCTCTACAGTTACAGATTTCCATAACTTACAAGTCAGATTTTTGCATAGATTTCCAGCGGTTAAATTATTATATTTTGCGGGTGTGCCTATATGACAGTCTTCCCTCCTCATCTAATCGCCGTCGAGTCATCTATCGAACGTGCATGGCAGAGTGTTCACGTCTGTTCTGACGCTGGCTGAACGCTAGCTGTGCGGTGTATAATGCTTGCAGCAATTTCGTGCCGCGATTTATTTCGGTGACAACGTTACTTGACGCAGGCCTACATTCACTGCATAGTTAAGCAAGTCACGACACTTATGCCACAGCGCTAGACGTCACAAAAAGCCACAGCGACGCGGCGCCGAGTGCTGTTCGTCATTGGCCGAACCATGCAGCCTACGCATCCACGATAAAAGTGTCATCACCGGAATCATCCCAAAAATGGCGTCCGTATAGATAAGTAGTACCTCGGAGATAACCGCCTGCGATTCGATCGCGAACATTAACACATTGCAGCAATTAAATATTCTTTCGCGCAAGCAGACGAAATATTGCCGAAAGTTAACGCGTTTAAACAATTTTACTTACGCAAGCAGGAACTTGATTACTGTGATGCGCGTGATACTGTGACGTATCATGACGTGGCGCATTTCTCCGCCCAATAGCAGCTCGTCTTCGAAGTGTCCGCCATTATTGGTAATTTTGACAACATTCGTGTGTGCACTAAAGACGGCCAGTCTAGTCTCTAGAAATGTTATTAGTACCTCTATGGTCGGCACAGATAACAAGAAACTCATAAGTAGATGAGCTAGGCGAACGTTACCACCTGAACCACGCCATCGTTATAATAGCCACTTCTATACTCAGTTTCAATGTAACATTATCTTATCGACGAATACCGACTTTTTCAGCGCATCAAGACTTTCTTGATAATTGCGCCTAACAAAATGCTTTTACTTACTGATCACTTTTGTTGTTGATGACTATACTATCAATGGCAGTTCCATAGAGTAACCTCCAAACCATGTGAGGGGAAATTTTTTTTATTACAAGGCCTAGAATGCTATAAATATAACTATGTGTTTATCTTGTACAGTTAATGACATATTCGGCGAGGAATATCGGCGTGACCTTGAAATCTGGGTTATGGGTCGTTAAAGGTCATTTCAGACATTGAAAATGGCACCACTCGATAGATCACACGACTTACTATCGGTCTGCTATTGTAATTATGGCCGTATCTTCTACTGTTTTCCAAACATAGCGAGATACTGGTCGAAAAACGCCAATTTTTCACCCCCCCCCCCTTTCTTTGACCGGCGACCTTTCGCTGTCTTGCGCTCGACCTACAGCTGACGGGTGACCACTTATGTGGGTAAACCGTCCGCTGTAGGTCAGCCAACTAGGCCAACTCAGCTTTTCATCCTCTCGGGGTCGATAGATGAGTAGTAAGCTGCAACTTGATGTTTTCACCACAGTCCGTGGCGGCGCCATCTGGTGAATGCGAACGAAGGCTAAAGGCAGGCGTGGTGTTGTTTGCAGGTTAAACTGTGTGATCCATGTCTGAGCGCCTTGAGGACGAGATACTTGTCATCTAGGGTGCTATATAAGTCCACATACCTTTACCTTTACCTTTTATATGCTTACCTAGAACTCCTACGAATTTTTTCCCAAAAAATGTTAATACAAACTGTCCAAGTCCAAAAATATTGCCGAAATGTTAATTCCTGTGAGTAGGGCGCAGGAACGTTACAGACGACAGACAGACAGACAGGCGGACGGATAGCTCATGCCGTAAGGCGAACATAACGTAGTAACGTTCGCCTAAAAGTGACATGCAATCTGTAGTGGCGCAGGGTTGGTAGCAGACTGTCCCACCCTGAGAAAGCGAGCTCCGCGCTGTCCAATTGATGTCTGCATCCGTCTTGGCTAGATGCAGACCTAACCAGTCGATGCATATCGCAGCAGTGGACGATCTTGGACGCTGTCCACTGGTACACAGAGCTCTTGTGAATATGCTGCATGGGGCGACGCTGTGGACGCACTTCAGTCTTAAAAACAGCTCGTTATTGCTCGCACTGGTATAGCCAGCGGAAGATGCGTGATGTGGTCGCAACGTCGTGCTGCTGAGACTGAACAAGCCAAGCTGCATATAGTGAAGCTAATCACTTGATAAACGGGAATAAACGAGCAGACCGTCGACAATGCGCGACAGAACCGTTAAGTCATTAATTATTGATTTTGGCCATGCACTGATAGCAGCCACACGACTTACGAGGTCTTCATACATCATTGATAGGCTGTATTCTGTATATACACAGGCATTTTCCATTTGGAGCAAACGTGGGGGTCCCCAGCTACCCACCGTACATCCCAGGAAAGCAAAAGGACTTTGCTTCACAACACGGAATTGCCGGAAACATTCTGCAATGTAGGCCCGACTCCTGGTCTGTAGACTGGCCACCGAATGGTACATTTCAGACATTTTCATACGCAAAAAAATGGATAAGTTTGACGCCATGTAGCTCCGAAATCGTATGTCGTACAAAAATTGAGTTGGGAAGCTCCGTGGCCCTTGGATTACAACGTACAGTGTAGAGTGAAGAGCATCTTTCTGTGTAGTTCCCCTGCTAGCCCTGGACGGGGGACAGATAAAGTAGGCTGACCTATTTGACCTCGTTCGATTTTGAGGCTTTGGGGCAATGACCCATAAATGGAAAATTTTCGAAAATCTATTTCGAAATACGTTAAGAGGACATGGATTCACGTGTTGTGGCCAAATTTGGTAAAAGGAAGAGACTCGCCTCGAAGTAAATGCGGCAGCAGAGCGCACAGACGGTCAAGTAGATGATGGCGACGACGCTGACGGAGATATTCATGCAGACCGACAGCGCAGCGTCGATAGTTTCAAGTCCAAGGAACTCGTCACAGCTGGAGTACTGGTAGACGACGACGAGGCCGAGCAGTGGTAGACATCCACCGCAGACTGGCACCAGCCACGACACCATCATGTATACGACCACCTACACAGTCAACACAGTCGTGCAAACCTTAACAGCTGAATTAGGGGGTTATTCAAGGTGATTGACAAGAAACTCGTCAGTAGGTGAGATGGGTGAACGTTAATTCCACCTGAAGTATGCCATGGTTGTAAAACTTTGTCACCGCTATAGCCTACTCAACTTCCTCGTAGCTTATCTCATCGGTGAATCGCCACTTATTCGGAGCATCGTTACTTTTTTGATCATTGCGCCTTACAAATGCTCGTACTTACTTGCTTACTGATGAGTTTCTTGTTGATAAATATATATGACAGTTCTACGGAAGAAATACCCGCAAATCACGCGGTACGAACAAGACGTAATCTTTGTTTAAATTTGTACTCAATGAAAGCTGACGACATTACAAAACTAACCTGAAAAGCGACGATGTACAGTACAGAAATACAATACATTACCTTGTTGCTTGTTTTGGTTAGCTGACCTAGTTCTGCTATTTATAGTACCTGCCACATACAGCAAAGCTAGCACAGTACTATGATTTGTTGGGCGTAGGCAAGTTACCGTCCGCTTCATGAACGAAAAAAATTGCTAAGTCACTCAAGGTCTCTCAAGGTCATTGAAAATGGCGCCGATCGATAGATCATTTACGACTTTATATTGGTCTGCTATTGGAAGTATAGTTTTATCTTGTACCATTTTCGATTTATTTGACTTTCAAAATATCGCGACCTTGAAATCTCAGGCAAGGGCCACTCAAGATCATTGAAAATTGTAACGTTCGAAAGCCTGGGTACGGTTTTCTATTCGCCTTTCGTAGCAACTATGGCCGTATCTTTCACGGGGGCGACGAATACAAGGGTGGTATGAAAAAATGACGATTTTCGACCAATATCTCGCTTTATCTTCTAAATGATGCCAGATACAGCTATAGTTACCATGGAAAGTGAATAGGAAACCGCAACCAAGCTTTTGAATGGTACCAGTTTGAACGACCTTGAGTGACCTCTAACCCAGATTTCAAGGTCACGATATCACTCAACGTCAAATAACTCAAAAACGGTACAAGATGGAGCTATATTCACAATGGCGGACCAATAGAAAGTCGTATATGATCTATCGAACGGCGCCACTTTTAATGACCTTGAACAACACCTAACCCAGTTTTCAAGGTCACGCTATACTGTGACGCTAAATATCTCATAAACGGTTAAATATATGGCCATAGTTATACTGTGGAAGGCCAATAGGAAACCGCATCCAAGCTTTCAAATGATACCAGTTTGAATGATATTGAGTAACCCAGATTTCAACGTCACGATATCATTCAACGTCAAATAACTGAAAAAACGGTACAAGATAGAGCTATATTTTTTTCACCATCGGGTAGCCAAACAATTTTAGTTTTTCCGTATCAAACGCCGTGACGATATTTCAACACCCCCCCCCAATGAGGGCATCGAATGCAGGTGTGGAAGGCACAAATCGTGATCGTCGTGATATAGCTGGCTATCGATCAATGACGTGCTGGACCTGTCAACAAGAAGTACGACGATCCACCGTGCAGTTTATCACACCTACGGCGACGCATCAGTGAATCTACATTTATCGCAGCCTGCAGTATGCACGACTACGACGAATATTGGAGAGCAGCACAGTGTACGCAGCGGTAAATCTGAAGCAGAGCTTGCGCTTGATGTATTGTACTATTGAAGCTAATGACAGGCACGAAGCATCGCGCGGCTTCTTTGCGACAGCAGACACTTGTTCGTCCTGTCTTCCGTCCCGTGTCAAATATATTTCTTTTGCTTCACAAAATACTGAACGGATTTCGGCGAAATTCGAATAACTCGAACAGATTAAATGACTACATGTTGGCGAAAGTGAAACAGGAACATAGGAACATAGGAGCAGGATACGAAAGAAAAGATATCATTACATTTAAGGAGCTACTGATTAAGTCAGGTTCATCGCTGTTTCAGAACATGCAGTGACCAACACATTGTCTTAACTCACTGTTGCCGTCTAAAAAGATAACAAATTACAGACTTATAAACAGCGATTCTGCCAGCGATTCTACGTTCTGGCGAAATGTAATCTGATTCGCGTTCATGTATTAACTGGTGCTATTTTGTGTGGTAATTTTATATTGTAATATCTTGTACGTCGGTACATAAAACATTTACAACGGATGTTAAACAAATGCAGCGGCGGAGGCATCATGTGACCGCGCGCAGTCTTCAGTTGTCTAGCTAGATTATTGACCGTCATTACTGGAGGCGAATATGTTGTCATTTAGTCAATATACGCAACAAGCATTATGTCCCGAAGGCGTTGTTTGTTTGTACCTTTGCACGTGCATATGCACGTACAATAATTGCAACAATTACTATACTGTACGCACTCAGCAGTTAGTTTAATGGATCTCTGACCTGATTTGCAATAAACTGATGATGATGATGATGATGGTGATGATGATGATTTTGTTAATTGGCAACTGGTGCGCGCAAGCGAGAACAATACGCTATAAAATAGGCTGGAGCCGAATCCACACACAGCAGCTGATCGTGAACAGGATTCGCGATGTGGTCAACCGTTGTCAGGGAGGAAGAAACGTCCTCGAATTACCAGACGGCTAGCAGTGAAGCTACGACGACGTCGTCAGGATGGCATTCTGTCACGTCCAGCTCCTTGCTACCATATACGACAGTCATGGCAGCTATTCTGTTCACAGGAATTCTGGGAACATTTACCAACGGGTGTGTTCTCGTTGGTTTCTGGCTCTCCGATCGATCAAAGATAACCTCGAACTCTGTCCACATCGTCAATCATACGACCCTTGAACACTCGACATTGTCGTGACCTTGCGTGACCTTTACAGCCGCAATAACCGGACCTAGCTGCTCATACGACCCTTGAGCTACTCGCCTGCTTGATGATTGCAACGAGATCCGCACTGGTTATCGCGGGAAAGTTTAATCACTACGACGACGCCGGCCCAACTTCAATGGCTTTGTGCATTTTGGTTGACGGTGGAACGCTACTGACAATTGGGTTGATGGGAGGAACGGCGAGCGTGGTGGTCCTCACGCTCGACCGCTACTGGAAGATCGTTCACCCGATCCACCACCGCAAGTACTACCGCCGCTGGATGATCTACGTCGGACTGTTCCTACCGTGGTTGAACGGCGTTGCAGTGCATCTACTACCAGCGATCGGAACTACCAAAATCGTCAATGGCAGTTGCCATCCGATCGCATTCTGGCCGTCTCAAGTCATGGAAAAGGTTTGTTCATCGTGGTATGAATTGTTTTTGCAACGTACTGTAGACTACACTTTTACCGTTTTTAAGCTACAGAAAATATTCAGGTTAATTAATTAATTATGATTAATTTCCCAACGGAAAACGGTAAAGATAGTAAGTAAGTAAGTAAGTAAGGTGACATCACCTCATGTCAAAGACATTGCAGGGGCACCGTACAAAATTAAGCAAAACAAAAACACGGAAACGCCGACAGTCGGTAGTCACGGCATTACTAAGGTGCATAGAGAAGATTTCTGTACCGTGGTAAAACTAAAAGCTACATCTTAAGGTTGTTTTATGCTGCAGGCTACTAAAAATTGCGGTTTCCGGAAATTTGGATGGTGGTAAATGCCCACCCACTGATTCCTCTGCAGCAATACGCCTATGGTTTAGTCCAATTATTGACTTTGGCCGGCGCTAAGAATTTGCTGCTAGTCATTCAAGTGCGATATGACACGGGGGTAAAGTTATAAGTTGGTCGTTTGATTTTTTTATATAAAATCGTAGCTTCCGTAACAGTATCATACTACTGATTTACGGCTGCATAAATGCATAACCCCACAACATTCCTGGATTGCAGGGCTTCGGAATATTCGTGTTCCTGTGGCAGTTTCTTATACCTCTAATCGTCTTTGTCGTCGCCTATTGGAAGATCCTGGGAGTGGTTCGTCGGCAGGCACAGGTTTCTGCACATCGTCAACCTATTCCCACAGTGTCCAACTCCCAGAAACCAGTCGCAGGAACCAGTGAAGTTAAGACTGAAATGACAAATGATGCATCGACGAAGGATATGAATCAAAGAGACAGAAAGGTCAATAATGGAGCGACAACGGCAGGGTTGAAGGAACGTGGCCAAATCGGGGATCAGACGAGCACAAAGACGGTGTCCAAGGCGCAAGTCAACGTTGTGAAAACCATGGTCTACATCACCGTCTGTTTCACGCTCTGCTGGATGCCGCTGTACTTCACCGTCCTGTTTAAGAAAGTAGCGGTAAGACAGATCAAATCTCTTGTAACAGTTACGCTTCTCTCGTATAAGTTAGTGATGAGCCCATCAGTATTTGTTTAACCCTCGTACTGCGTTTGGGGAAAAAACTTCAGCTCAGTTTTGGAATCATAAAAAATTCTGTTCAGCATTGGTTTTAGCCGTTTCATGGCTTTTCCTTGATATGGACTTGATACAAAAATGCAGCCTTCCAAACTGTCAGTTTAACCGGCTCCAACAGATCCAAAACTCTCTTGCGCGCGCTGTTGTCAGGGCTTCTAAATCCATACATATCACTCCCATTCTCAAATCTCTCCGTTGGCTTAAGGTCAACGCACGCATTGAATATAAACTTCTCTCTTTTACCTACAAAGTTCTTACAACCAGTCAACCTATCAACTATCTTCACAACCTGATCTGTCTTCAACCTCCTCGCAGTATATACCCGCTCCTCATCGGTTGTCACTTTTTCTCGCCCTCCAACCATCTCATCTTTGAAAATCACAGATTTAGAAATGCATCACCTCGTCTTTGGAATCAACTTCCAGATTCATTTCGTCAGCCTTGCCAGTCATGTCTCGATTCACCTCCTCATTCACTTGTCAAGTCATCTTTGATTCTTTGTCATCATCACCACTCTCATCATCCATCACTCCTTCACTCTTTTACTCCAGACTCAAAACCTGCCTTTTTAACAAATCCTTCCCACCTTAAATGTACTTCTTTAGCCGTTGGACTGCCTTCACGATAATGGGACTGGACCGGATTTATCACGCTCATCAGTTTATTTTTTTTTTACATTTTTTTCATTCCGTGTGGTAGACTAAGCTGGCTACACATAATGCTTTTTACTGCACGCTAAATATCGTATCGTAACAATCAGATCGCCAGTCGGTGCGCCAGAAATTGTTAGGCATGACGTCAAACACGTATATAGATTTTTTTTGAAACTGGCGAAATTTTAGCTGATGTTTTATTGAAATTGACTAACATGATAAAACGGGTCGAAAATTATAGTAGTGACAAAGTCTTAAGTTTTCGACCATGGCGAGCTTAAAGATAGTGTTCCCAAATGAGTACGACAACGACGGGCAACCGGAAGTAGCATTATGGCCGCCCAAACCAGAAATACTGATACCTTTAAAAATGTACAATAACAGACAGCATTGAAATTCCAACGGCAAACGTGAGGTTTTGACCATCACAGTATAGCACGGTAGTGCTAACTGTTGTAAGGGTCATGATCGCTAAGTATAGGAAATCGGGAATTTGGGGTTACCGTAGCTCCCTAACCCCTGAACCGGTTGA
>Ga0209339_1001134_pt1 | contig 10982 bp, 4 predicted proteins | sample OlaalgELextract3_FD_187376 | JGI IMG/M metagenome (GOLD analysis project Ga0209339, IMG submission 187376) | Olavius algarvensis symbiont microbial communities from Tuscany, Italy - Type A ELBA extract 3 (SPAdes) (version 2) | ecosystem: Host-associated > Annelida > Digestive system >...
ATAGATGTTCCTTCTTCTTCTTCTTCTTAGTATGCGCCCTTCCACTAGGAGGTCGCATTACGCATTGGATTTTGTTGGTTGGTCCATCTGTTTGCCTGTCTGTCTGTCCTGTCCAAGCTTACAACTCAAGAACGTAAGGTTCAAATTTAGCGCGACAGTTCCACGTGGCAAGTGTAACTCGCAGACTGCTATTTCAATATCAAGAATTCCAAAGTTAATGCTAAAACTTACATCTCACAAAATTCAGGCACTAGCCTAAATGCGCCGTAAATGTAAACAAGTTAAGATCTAGTAGAAATAGTGCCTGTTGATGTATCACACAACAAATTTCGCTGCTAGGATCATAGCATTTAGTTACATTTGGTACAGCGAGAAGGGGACTGGGCGGGGCCGCAGCCCGCCCAGGCCCATCCTCGCTGTACCAAATGTAACATCCCACCCATCAACGGCCAATCACCGTATTGCTGTATAATAGTCTGTTGCTCTGTGGTTATGCCCATAAAGCGTTAAATGTAAGTGATGGGTAGACGGCCAGGTGATCTTCATAGTTGTTGGACATCACTGGCACATCAAACTTGGAGAAAATATTGGGAGACACTGCATCACAGCATCGGGGGCCACCGATGATTAAGCCTACATGGGGTCCGGGGATTTCGCCCCGGCAAACATTTGAAATTTTAGATGCAAAATCATGCTTGATAGTGTGTCTTGAGCTCCAATGCCAACGAAAAATGGTCACCAGTCGGGCTATTATTGGCGGCATTGCTCCAGTAAAATTACTGCAGTGCATCACACGCCCCGGTGCCCCCGAAGTTTACGCCTACATCGGATGTGTTGAACCCAGGAAATTGGGGCCTACAGCTTGCCGAGAACTAGCGCGGTTATAACATTTAGGTCCAATATCGTGCACGCAAGGCCATGACGTCACGGCAAATGCATTACGGTAGCTAACGGGCAGCAATATAGGCCTAGACTTCAGATGTAACGATTATGCTAGTTTCATCATATAACACAAAGAAAGCAAACGATCACATTTCAAGATCCAGAGACCCCAAAAGATGGACGTAATGTCGAAATTGCATGGACGGCTGCATGTCGTGTCGCGCCGCTCGCGCGGCTTTCGGAGGCGTATAATCTTCTTGTTGTTTTATGTGAATTTGAACCGCAGAAAACCAGTGAGGCTGTTAAGAATCACGTGATAGTGACGTCAGACGGAGTGGCGGTTCCTGTTAGATTTGTCGTACGACTGGTCGGCTCGTTTCCGATGTCCGACGGCGATCGCGACGCGTCTTCCAAGTTCGTCAGGCGCAACGTCCGCCGACTGTCTGAACGCAAACACAGCGTCGACCATCCGCCGTCCAATACTGTCTTCTACTGGCCCTCTGTGAGTACAGTTATGCTGTGGTCAACTGGGCACGCAACATACGATACACTACGGTACAACTACGAGTACGATAACAAGAATAGCCTATACCACACCTGCATTCGATCAGTGGCGGTGCCAAGGTGGGGCCAGACGGGGCACGTGCCCCGGCTGTAAAACCCTGTACCCCGGCTGTGCCCCGGCAGTTGAGCTATGGTGACGTTGACCATAGACGAATCAGTTCGCTCAGAGGAAAGCGAGGCGTATTCTGCAGCAAATAACTGAACTATGACCTATCACGTATACGCTGAGTAGTTTTTGCCAGCAATGCTATGCATAAGCGCGGCCTATGCCATCGTGTGGTGTCCGTCCGTCTCTCTGTCTGTCCGTCACATTCGTGTATTCCGTCGAAACGACTTTTCACCATCGGGTAGCCACACCATTCTACAGGGTGTTTCAGAATAAGTAGCCCTCATAAAACTTTTTAGAATATTTTCACTTCGGTAAAGTTTTTTTGCGTGAAATTTTGCAGATTTGTTGGCAATTCATATCCACATATACCTATCAATTTTGGTAGATTTGTCTTAATAGTTCATCAAATAACATTAATTTTTCCACAAGTACCGATCTTTTTCACCCTGTCAAGTTTTGAGTAGGCCTATTCACCCAGAAAATGAAAATGCAGTTTTTTTGAAACACCATGTACACTGTGAGGCAAAAATTGCGTTCTTTTTATTTTTGCAATAACTTTGTCAAATGGCAATAAATTTTGATAATTTTGGCACACAGATACTGAAGTAAATTTGCAACAAAACTGCCCATCTCTGCTGTCGGCTGTTCTCACTCTTACCTTGTGAAACGAAACATAAGTCAATTTGTTCATAACAGCAGTACCGTATGGTCATAACAGTCACGGAGAAATATCGTAGCAAATGTTCAGTGTTTGCTTTTGGTTTTGCGACACGCATTAAAATTATCTCGCTATAGTGATGAATCGTTAGATCAATGAAGCTCGACTGCTGGTTGCTGACCACCTTTCAATCAGATGCTGTTTTAGCTCACTGACGTCGCTCGCTGGTTTCTGATAAACGTACTACTGCTGAGTACTGCATGCGTGTCCGCTTCAGTCGGTGACTCCAGGCTCTGGTGCACTGGTGTGGTCTTCATGCAGCCATGGTTATAGTACTTATGCGTCGTCCGTCTCCCGCGATCAACAAACGCGGCCGCCCCACACATTGCAAAGAAACGCAAACTAGACAGTTCTAGTGACAAATCAGTTTTAGAAATGCCACTGCCAGTTTTGATCAGGAAAGTGGAGTAACTCTGAGTAGACTATTATACACTGTGTTCAGAAAAAAACAGCCATTATCGTTTTCTTGCATAACTCTTAGGAAAAGTAACCAAGTTGAATGAAAATTTCAGTCAAAATAGCTAATTAAATGCTGATTCAACAACAAAAAATAATTTGTACTGTTCTTAACTATTACGTGTATTTGCTAGTAGCGATCAAAAGTGTTGTTACAGCAACAAGAGTTACCGTTGAAGATCACATTATTATTAAATGCTCGTGAATAAATAAAAAGTATGAAGCAAACCACTTTCTGGAGATGTTTCCTGACAGAGGATAGAGTTTTAATGGGTTAAATCATTGAACGAAGAAAGTGACAACAGTGGCATCAATGTTTGGGTTGCGGTCGACCACACAATGCCCACCCCACTGCAAAGATCAACAAAGTTAAAGATCTCGCACTGATATTTTGATCAGTGTCTTTATATCCCACCAAGACTTCATCTTCTGTCAAAAACATCTTGAGCAAGCTTTTTCTACGTAATTGATTTTCACTCACATCCATTTAATGAGATGTTTATCGTTAATGGTAAATCTCATTGCTGTAACGACACTTTTACTGACGTCCGATTTACATCGCTGCTAGCAAAGAACATTTAAGAAGAATACAAATTACTTTTATGCTGTTAGAATCAGCATTTCATTAGCTATTTTGTCTTATATTTTCAGTCAAATCGGTTATTTTTTCTAAGAGTTATGCAAGAAAACAGAACGGATATTTTTTCTTGCTCAACAGTGTAGTGACGCAAAAACAATTCAGCCCGGTTTGCTAATAAATTTGTATATTTACATATTATTTTCAACTAACGGACACAGTTGTCTTGTTTTAGGTCGGACAGTAGCATTATAAGTCTTGTATAAGTCACTGGACAACAACTCACAATGCCATCGAATCCCGCGAAGAAGACGTGAATTGGTAGCAAACCCTGAAACCCGAAACCAGGGCTTGAAAAAAACAAGGTTTGCATGCCCTATAGTAGTCTCGGTGCCACCGTGAGGCGTGCCCCGTTAGAGATTATAGTGCCCCGGTTGTGCCCCGGCAAGAAGAAACTTCTGGCGCCGCCACTGCATTCGTCACCGCCGTTAGGGGATCCCCGTCGGAATATTGCATTAAAGTTTGCACGGAAAAACTGGAATGGTGTGGCAACCCGACAATAAAAAAGTTTGATGATACGTTTACCCATTTCGACACAATAACGGCGTGTATCAGACAGATAGACGGACAGACATATTTCGACAACAAAGTCCGTGCTATGCATACGCATCGCGCGGTAAAAATTAACGGGAGAGAGACCGTTCATGTTTGTTTTTTGTGCATTTAAAAGGGATAGTGATAGGTGCAGTGCACGGCACTGAACCCATCAACCAGGTATATGCTCAGTTCGGTGCACTGAACATATCCATTAAAATACAGTTCGCCGTTCAACTATTCGCCAACTGCCAACGAGCGAAAAGATACGTTGGAATACGTTGAAATTTGATTGCGTTGCATGAGTCAACGTTACGCCGCACAGGACCTGGAGCGGTCACAGAAACGGCTAAAGGAATAGCGATCGCTGGCGCTGGCGGAAACTGGCACTAACCCGTACTCCTGACCCTATAACGGACCCACGAGGGGGAATTTTCACGGAGATTACAGTCGATTTTCGCGACTGTAGTTCACGAAAGATAGGTGTGAACTAACCGTAGTGTGATAAGTGCAGTGAGCCGCACTACAGTTATCATTGTTGTTTAACAAGAAGCTCAGCTGTCGCAGGGAGATCTCAGATCGCGCGAGGCTTCGCATGATTGAATATTTCGCTAAGTCACTCGAGGTCACGCAACGTCATTCGAAACGACACCCTTGAGTAGGGCGTAAGTCCCGATTAGTATTTTACTGTAACTATGTTTGTACATTGCGTGGCACAGTGGTAGAACGTCGGTCTCTGACAGGCGAACTTTCGCTGTTCTGTGCTCGACCTGCGGCTGACGGGTGACGACTTATGTGGGTAAACCGTCCGCTGTAGGTCAGCCAACCAGGCCGACTCAGCCTTTCATCCTTTCGGGGTAGATAAATGAGTAGTAGGCTGCAATTAGATGTTTGCAACCTCAGTCTGGGGATGCGCCATTTGGTGAATGCTTACGAGGTAGATGCAGGTACGGTATAATTTGCAGGTAACACTGTGTGATCCGTACCTCAGCGCCTTGAGTGTGAGGTACTACAATAAAGGCGCTACATAAATCCACTTCCTTTACCTTTACCTTTACCTTTACCTGTAAAGCATCTTCTAAGTTGGCGAAATATTGCTTATAGGCTACATGCGTGGTGCAATACGACCCTTATTACGCTAGGCCTATTAGGACATTTTAAAGTGAAAATGTCAGCCGCCAAAATGTCAGTATTAGTAATGGTTACCACATTTATTGACATTATTGGATTCAACTAGGTTAATAGTGCTTTCTGTATGTCTGCTGGTTAATTTAACAAAACTCAGTCTGTTGTCGTTATTGTCGAGTGAAAGTGAATCAGTGGTCTGTCGATGAGTGGTATAAATCAGACTCGTAGCTGAGTCTGACAGGTTGCAGGATCTATGTTAATCCATTCCACTGCAAACAACTCGCGTAAGTTCATGAATTACTGTGTGCTCGGCCAACTCAGCCTCCTACCCCAGTATACTAGAACGGTAAATGATTAGTTAGCTTAATGACGTCTTCGGAAAGTTTGGAGCTAGTGAAGAGGCGGAGACAGTGGTATGCCTGCATGCTACGCCGCGGGTCAAACTCCAAACTCTCCGTTAGCGTGGATTAAGAAACTTAGTTTCGGAGATATGGAGGGGTCTCAAAATAAAAGGTGAAGCTGCTGATCCCTAGACGCCCATGGACAAATTTTACACGTAGCCGTAGTTTTTATAAATACCTACCCGCTACCAATTTCAACGTTCTATCTCGATTAGTTTCCGAAATAGAGAGGGGAATCCCAAAATTTAATGTGAGATACTAGCCCCCTGAAACTTTTATGTTACGGAGGTAACCCTAGGTCTGGCGTCGCACTGGCTATGCGTCAGAGACGGTAGTGGTTTACCCACCTGGTTCAACGACCTAAGTCACGGAGATGAGCATCTCAATACACTCCTTTAGGAGTATGGCCCTCCTTCACCTTTACCTTTTTTGACGCATAATCCACGACCTAGTAACAGATTTTCAGCTCTTTGCCGTTATACGCTTGAACAGATCCGTGCGAGACGGTGTTCTGTGCGTTCTGGGGCCAGTGTGTCAACGTTCCGTCAACCGGTGACGCCGAATGTCGCTGCCGTGGAAACTGTTCTTTAACGTTCGCACCGGTCTGCGGCTCCGACAACGTCACCTACACCAACGACTGCCTCATGCAGGTCAGTCTACAGCGCCATTCTAACATTGGTGCAAGGAGCTCGATTCCGCCCTGAAGACACCCCTTGGAGATAACCTCCTAGAGAAAATGCCCCGGAGGTAACGCCGCGGAGTGCAGCAACATTTTTAACGCGAAAATTTGAAAACTGGCACTAACCCATACTACTGACCTTATCCGACCCACGAAGCGAGTTCTGACCGTAACCGACCCACGAGGGGGTTGCCTCCGGGTATTTTCCATAGGAGGTAATCTCCGGGGGAAGATGTCTCCAGCGGGTTACCTCTGCGCGCCGAGAACCTCCGCTGTCGCAGAGAAACCGCGCGACGTTTCATATCATTAGCTCGTCTCGGCGCGAGGTATTGCTTTAAGACGCATGCATTTGAAACCGTAATTGTTTGTTAGCAAGATTACGTGAAGAACGGTTGCTGCTATCGTCTTTCAAATAGCCCTGCTGTCACAGAGAGGCCGCGCGATGCTTCGTGTCTGTCAGCAGTTAGCTTCAATATAACAATACGTCGAGCGCAATCTTCTGTTATTAGTTACTTCTGCTTCAGATTTACCGCTGCCTACAATTAAATCCTGTTCTGTTCTCTTCTCTTCATAAGTCGTCCGTGGTGGCTGTGATAAACAAGATTCACTGACGCGTGGCCATCTGTGCGGTAAACTGCACGGTCGACCGTCGCAATTCTTGATCGCATAGATCCGATAGCCAGATATTCGTCGAGAATCGTGATTTTCGCCTACCACACTTGCATTCGACGCCCCCGTTAGGAGTTCCCCGTCGGAATATTGCCATACCATTTGAACCGTAATCCATCCAAGGTCACTAAGACTATATTGATTTCTTTTAGCGGGTTGCGGGTATATGCCGTATATACTCTAAGTGTGTTAATATTGAACCGAGAAATGTTTGGATGATTTTATCTTGTTTAAGTGCACTAGTTATGTGCCATATAAACATCGTTATTCACCATGTGGTAGCAAACAAGAACTTAGCTATCGCAAACAGATCGCGCGTCCGCTGCGCACACAATACGTTGTGGTCACTCGTAGGCCTAAATATTACACCATGACCTTGAAATCTAGGTTAAGGGTCAGTCAAGATCACTGGAAACGGAACCATTGCACATATCATACACGACTTACTAATATTATCGTGACCTTGAAATGTGAATTAGAGGACACTCAAGGCCGCTGAAAGTGATATCATTTGAAAGCTTGGGTACGGTTTCCTATTCGCCTTCCATAGTAACTCTGGCCGTATCTGTAGCCATTTTGGAGATATTAAGCGTCAAAGAATGGCATGACCTTGAAATCTGGGTTTGGGGTCCTTCAAGGTCATGAAAATGACGCGGTTCGATAGACCATGTATGACTTTCTATTAGTCCGCCATTGTAACTGTAGCTTTATCTTGTACCATTTGCGAGTTTTTTGACGTTAAATAATACTGTGACCTTGAAATCTGGCTTAGAGATCACACAAGGTCATTGAAACTGGTGCCATTCAAAAGCTTGGGTGCGGTTTCCTATTCGCCTTCTATAGTGAAAATGACCGTATTTGTAGCCGTTTGTGAGATATTTAGCGTCAAAGAGTGGTGTGGCCTTGAAAACAGGGTTAGGGTTCGTTCAAGGTCATTGGAAATGGCACCGTTTGATAGATCGCATACGAGACCCTATTCGCCTTCCATAGTAACTATGGCGATATCTTGTACCGTTTTCGAGATATAGCGACTTATTGGTGGAAAATCGCGAAATTTTTATATCCCACCTGTATTTAGCGCCCCTGCAGGGAGTGACCCCGTCGGAATTTCTTGACGATGTTTGATGCTGGTAAAACTAGAATGATTGGACTATCGTATAAGTAAAAAAAAACTGCATGTGACGATAATGATATGTTAAGCAGTTTTCATCTGATACCGGAACGTTACGGACAAACAGACAGACAGAATTGCTGTACATGTATCAGTATCGCGCGTCAGTGTGCTGACGCGCGATAAAAGGAAAAAGCAAACAAACAGTAGACAATATACACTAAACAAATTATATGTACGTGTACATACCATCTTTTGAAGTTTATATACATGCATATAGGCCTACTTTTTGACTTTTAGGGGTAATTTTCATTTGATCGTCACCTCTACGAAACGACGTTGTCTTGTTAATTAATACTTTGAACATTATGCACATAATATTATAAACAAAATTGCGAAATGCGAAGCCGTTAGTGCTACAATTTTGACGTGCATAATTTGTACTCAATGTAATTAACGTTTCTTCAGACACATAATAATCAGTTCTCTTTAAATATTAATTAGCGAATAATAACATTAAAATAGTTTAAACACGTTATTGGTTTTATGCGTGTTACAGGTTGCAAGTTGTACACAGCAGAAACGCATTGCAGTGGCTTTCTCCGGTTCGTGCGGTAAGGGCGAATAGTGTTTAATGCTTGTGTTTTAAACATTTTATTTTAACTTTTTGATACTTTTATATTTATCATTTCTTTATTGTGAATAGTGAAAAGGTTTAAGAATTATAAGGTAGACCTCTTGATAATTTCTGTAACTCACATTTTAAAAATATTTTGGGGAAAGAAACAAGTACGTTATACAAGTTATTTTTCTGTTGTGGACATTTATAGGCCGTTAGGTCGTTTGCTGTCTCTGGTGCGTTTGGAACAAGTTTCTAGCTCCGGTGCGCTATTTATGCGGCTGTTAAAATCACATCTGTTAGATTGAGGCTACCGTGCTTGTTAACTCTTTTGTTTTTAGGCGCCACTTACAAATATTCTTACTTAATTACTTTACCTAATAATACCGTGATCGTTCAATTTAAATAGTTCATACGTTCAAATTACATTATATTTTCCGTTTTTTGATGATATAAAGCAATGGTAATAAAGTCAATACGATCTTTTTGTATGCTATAGTGAGAACTGTTGCTGTTATTGGAGTCCTTGTCATCGATATACCACTGCGCGTGCTGGTAAAAATAGACGCTACGCGGCGACACTGTTCGTTGTGTTGGTGAAAGGAGCCTGGCCCGGAGTGGGACGATTTGGCACCTAGCTTTGCGGACGGCGACGAAAAACATTGGGGACTGTTGATGTGTCGGCTGAATTTGTTAATATTCATGAGTTCGTTAATATTTATGTTTGTTCACCACGAATATACAGGTCACGTGTGTTCGTCATTTGGACGGTCTATTATAGCTTATCGCACGTGAGTCGACGATCGTGTAGGCGCAATAAACAATATCCAATCCACTGATGAATGGCACGGCCACGCATCAGTGGACAGCTGTTGTTGACGCAAGCCACCGAAGCTACGTCGAAGACAAAATGTCTAAAAACATTTTTGACCACCTATTTGGAGACCCCTAAAGATATCGCCACCACAAGTCGAAAACCCACGTATGGGACATTGGGACAGAGCATACTATCGTCAAATTTTCACGCCGATCAGCGCGAGATATCTGTCGACGGTCAAAAATACATATGACATGACATTGACATGTAATGGTGCAACTTACTGTTTTCGAGACATTAGCTTCTCTAGAGGGCCAAAATTTTGGATTTTGGGGATCCCTTGGGGTTACCGCCCCAAAATGGGAGAAGCAACGTCCGGGACCGATATGTACCATCGTGCAAAATTTCACGCCGATCGGTGTCACCGTCGCCGAGATGTCTGTCCTGGAACAATAAAAACAAGAGTTACAGCTGAGTAAATATATACGACAAAACGCATACTAGCGTTGCGTTTGTCGGATACTGATAATTAAAGAATAAGACCATTTCGCTTAGACAGCTACATGTATGTTCAGTGCGTCGACATAGCTATCTATGCCCATCAATGCCTATTCGCTGAGTAAAAAAAGTAAAGTACATGGATTTGGGGGCGCTGAAATTGCAAGTATTGGAAAATGCAAGTATGGAAAATAAAAGTACAAAAAGGCAAAATGTGTAAGGGTGGAAAATACAAGTACGGAAAAATCAAGTACGATTGTGCAAGGGCGGAAAATGCAAGTATGGAAAAAGCAAGTACGAGTGAACAGGACCAGTATTATAGCACTTATTCAGTATTATACCCCCTCGTGGGTCGGTTAGGGTTCAGCAGTAAGGGTTAGTGCCAGTTATAGTACTGTATAGCACTTATTCGGTATTATAATACTGTATGTACGTATTGAAATACTGTACGTTAACCATGTTAACGCCCACCCCCAGTGTCTTGGTCCTACTTTAAAGTTATTTCTTAAGTTCACATGTTTGTTTGGGTGTTTTGTAATGTCTGTTTCGCAGCGCGATCCATTGATGGTTCGCCATATGTTGATGCTTGCGCCAACATTTTCTACTTCATTTTTCCGTACTCGCATTTTCATACGCCCCGTGGATTTATATAGTGCATCGTCGCGAAGCGCCTCAAATGCGCTACCGTTTCCTGTAAGTCGGCGCTGATCTCCGCAAGCCAACCCGACAACCGGGCACCAGCGAACACTGCGACGCGTGATACGGGTTGGTGTATCACGCGATATGCCCGTTTACTCCCCCAGCGTACGCCGGGTACTCATTCAGCCTGGACAGGCTCAGGCGGAGTAGGCCTGGGTGCCTGGTTCCGCTCCGAGGTGGTTTACCCGTCCAAAGACGGTCACCAACCTGGCCATTAACCGGGCCTAGCGTAGAGTAACTACGCTGATCAGCGGGAACGTGTTACCGCTACGCTAAACCGGTACCCAATTGTCTTACTCCAGGGATCAAAGGAAGGCGCCATCAATTCCGAACAATGTCGTGCAAGGTTTTAGAACGCAAAAGGGACCGGTTTATTTATGCCAAGGGAGGCCGCCGACTGTCAGTTCGTTCGGGCACCTTGAGCACCTCACGCCATGACGTCGACCACGGACCACCCTAGC
>Ga0209339_1001136_pt1 | contig 10974 bp, 9 predicted proteins | sample OlaalgELextract3_FD_187376 | JGI IMG/M metagenome (GOLD analysis project Ga0209339, IMG submission 187376) | Olavius algarvensis symbiont microbial communities from Tuscany, Italy - Type A ELBA extract 3 (SPAdes) (version 2) | ecosystem: Host-associated > Annelida > Digestive system >...
CGTTATCGACTTCTGGTCACGTGGTCATCTCCGCATGGCCGTGGTGCATCTTCCCATAAAATTTGGTGCAGATATCTTTATTCAGTCCGGAGTTATTGACATTTTTCCGAAATTCAAGATGGCGGCCGCCGCCATCTTGGATTTTTAGGTTATGCGAATTTGGTCATTCCGACGTGTCGACAGTGTGGCATGTGTTTTGTACCAAATTTGGTTCAAACATCTGTTATAGTCACTGAGATGGACGCACTTATGCTGAAAACCTTTATTTGACGACGTCACGCGAATTAACTTCCGGTTTCGACTTTTGGTACAACATAGATCTATACTTACAATTGCCGACCAATAGAAAGTCGTGTATGATCTATGGAACGGCACCATTTTCAATGACCTTGAACCACCCTTAGTTACCCCCGGTTTCAAGGTCACACCATTCTTTGACGATCGATATCTCAGAAACGGTAAGAGACACAGACATACACTGTCTCAAAAAAACGAGCCAACTTTCGCAAGCTGTAGCTTCGACAAGCATGTACTAATTCTGATAATGTTTGGTAAGCAGCATCAGTACACTTTTAAAAATGATATGCGTGTTCAACTTTCCTTGTCCCTTCACATTTAGGCCTACTTACTTTATTTGCTTTTTAAATAGCTGTGACAGAAATGACGCATTCCGACGTGCCTCTATGCTCGTGAAACAGTCATTGCCAGGAAATATCGGACTTCATCTCTCCAGATCTGTGTCCGCCAAACAGTCCGGTTGACTACCGAATTTGGGGACTGATGCAGGAAGGTGTGTACATTGTACCAACACCTGTCTGCGATACCAGCCGCTGTGAACAGCGACTTGAAGCAGTGTCTCATTGACATATGGGTAAGCATATAACAAAACGTCATCGAAGCAGTTGACCAATGGAGAAAGTGATTACGTCCAAGGATGAGACAAAATGACATCACTTTGAACATCTGCTGAACTAAAACCTGCTCTATTCAGAGCCAGCACACTACACAAGCCACCGAGTCAAACGAGTTATTTTGCGTCATTTCCATCGCTGCCATTTAAAAGCAAATAAAGCAAGTAAAAGTGAAGGTATAAGGTGCATATCGTTTTTGAAAGTGTACTAATGCTGTCGACCGAAAATTATCAAAGTTGGTAAATGCTTGCTGAAGCTACAGCTTGACAAGGTTGGCGCGTTTTTTTGAGACACAGTGTAGTTTCAATAGAATGCTGATGCTACTACACTGTCAGCCATTAAAAATGTGCGACTATATTCATAAATTTGATAAGTGTTGACAGATTTTTAAAATTCTTCCAGTGTTGGAATCAGCAGTAAATTTGCCACGAGACGCGCGACATATTTCCCACCACACCTACAACGTGTCATTACGCTACCTTGTGATACGATGATACAATGTATGAGAGGCACAAACCTCCTTGAGCATGTATTCATGGCAAAAGAGGGCATTTTGATTAAGAGCAAATATATGATAATGTTTAGAAATAAATCTATGATATTCTGTCAAGAGTAATACTATTGTTGATCTTTTCATCATCATCATCATTTATTAGTAACCGGATTTCACATTTCACATTTCACAGTGACACATTTCAGGTGCAGTGGGAAATGTGACACGAGTCTTGTTGCAAATTTACTGCTGAGTCCGACAGTGAAAAACTTTTTTAAACAGACCAACTTTTCTCAAAGTTATGAACGAATATTGACTGGCACATTTTTTATGGCTCATAGTGTATGTTCATAAATCGTAACCAGAAACAAACTGATTTCAAATTCGTCACACATTTACAATGTATGTACAATACATAGTATGCCACATTATATGCATACTATTGATCAAAACCACACCAAGTAAGCAGTGTTGCAACATGCATTTGCATAACATGCACAGCAATTCCATCACATTAATAAACTTAACAAGGAATTTAAATTCCAAAGTGCCTACAGTCCAGTATCAATCAAATGCCTTTCAAACAAGCAATGCAAGCACAACAACTTGTCCTGCAATCATGCATCCTTTATCTACAATTATGCCAGACAGCATTGCATGCCATTCCTTTAGTCTTTTTTTTTGCCCAATGCTTAAGGCGTTATCATAGAATCTTTGTCATCTAGTCTGAAATCTTCAATTACAAGTTTGTACGAGAAAGGCTGAAGAAAAGATGGACTGATAACGCTCGTATGGACTGTATGGACCTAGGGTTATCCATTCAGGAAGCTTCTCATCAGGCGAAAGACAGATGAAGATGGAGAAACACTGTTCATAACATGGTGTGAGGACATTTTCATTGTCAAGTGATGTTGTCTAACAATATACAGGCTTAGATGTTTTTCTCTGTTTTACTAAGGTGTTTGTTTCTGTTTTCTGCTGTTCTTTCACTGTAAGCATGTGCCTTTGTCACAGGCAAAATAGCAAGCTTGCTTACAAACGATGTAACCATTTCCCCACAAACCTGCTAGTAAAACAACGGCACGACATACATCGCCAGCTGTCTCCAACGGGACAAGATAACTAAACAACACTCTAAACTGCAACGTCTATAAAATTCACATTTGTCTGGCAATGTATAATATCAGAATTGGCACAGTTTCTATATACCAACACTCACCACATGTAAGTCATTAACAACACAATCTCCTCATTACACATCAGTACATTTAATTATAAGAAATAACACAATATGCAATGTGGCACTATCATAAAATAACAGTTAACTGCAGATCTGTAAACTAATAATTGTATAGTTCATGCTGGCATCACAAAAGAAACAGCAGCAGAAACACCACACTTAACAAAATCATTAACCACACTTCATAAGATATCGTGCAAACAGTTGTTTAATATTAGGTGGCTACATGCAACATGAAAGTATGTACAATATGTACACGGCTTTAGTAAACATTACAAGTCTAGAACAGTGCATATAAACAAATACGATAAACAAACACCACATATAACGTACGGTACATAACATTTGTGAAAAGCAGGGACTTAACACAGGAGAGACAGCAGAATAGTGCCAATAGTATGATGGTCACCAATTTGCTTATCGATGGTTTGCAGCACAATGGTGCTATGTCCACAAAACCTGTTTTCGAGAAAATGGCAAAGATACAAAGGGGGTATGTCTCATTACGTGGACATATGACATTTGTGCTTTTGACACCGGCGAGTACTATGATTATTACTGACAAAATCAGGATATTTTGCAATGATATAAACAAAACAAGCAATTGTTGAATTATTGGCAATAAATATTCTACGTTACATCATAAAGAAGTAACATAGGGCGGTGAATTAAGTCAACAGCTGGACTTAAAACCGCCATAAAAGAGTGCAATGGATGTAACACGTTTGTACATCGACTCGAGTTTGATGAACTGCTTCAATAGTTATTTTTCTTCGTTACAAAGTAAAATTTCACATTTTGCCCAGAGATGGGAAAATGCTGGAGCTATCATCCGGTATCAAAATCTCACTTTTGTCAAAAAGTGGACATAGCACAAACTTTGTGCTGTCAACCACCGTTATGTAATAACGATGAAATTAGTTTAAATGACAGGAAGTGGCTTTTGCTTAATATAGCAGTGGAAACCCAAACACTATTGGAATTCATCACCCACTCCAAAACGTTTAATTGGAATCTACAGATAAAGCCTGAAGTCTTGTTTTCAGATTCAGATGGCGCTCACGTTCGGCTTTCAGTATGTTCTGATCTCGTCGCAGCTTGCGTTCAAGCAGACGAATGTGATTTTCAGCTGCTGCAAGGATGACAACCTTCGCTGCACGAAATCCCTCTTTCACTTCCGGTATTACATCTCGCAAAGCAGATAGCTCACGTGCCAGTGCGTATCTCCGACGACGTTCCAAATCGTTCAGTGCTTCACGTTTGGTGCGCTGTTCGACAGTAAATCTGCGCCTACGACCATCACTCAAGACAGCAACGGAGTCGGACCAGCGAGATGAGGTGCGTTTGGCAGGCATCGGCAAATTAATGGAGAACTTTGAAGAAGACCGATAGGTTGATGCACTCTCTATTCGAGAAGGACGACAAGACATGAACCGCTGAGTGTGGTAATTGTGCATTGAGCTGATGTGTTGAACCAGCTCGGCCATTGTGGAAACTCCATACAATTCTTCAAATTCATCACCAATACTTTCAACATCAACAATGTCCTCCTCATCTACACAACAAATTGATTCTTGTATACAGAACAGCTTCTACGTATACACGGGTGTTATGGTTCTAGAATCTCTGTACTACAATTACTTTACCTGTTTATGCAGCGAGAGCATTTATGTGCTTGTCAGTATGGACAGCCAGCTGTGGTAGGTCGTTAACACCACCCAGCAATGTACATTTCAGCCTATATTTTAATGACTTTGGGGTCCGAAAAAGCAATATTTTGTGAGTAACTCTGGCAAACCCTAACTGATCCGGACCAAGTTTGGCAGATGTGCATAGATCAAGGGGCAACAATGTTCAGGAAATTTGGGGCTCAATCGGCGAAGAGGGGACTTGGACAGCCGGTTTTTTGTCCACAACACCAGACACACTTCGGCCACTTCCTGACAGCCATTTTCACACAATTTTGTAATGACATGTCAATCCATGTGCCTCAAGACATATCAGAAGGGATTTTGAAAATTTTAGTTTGCAGTCATTTGCCATCTCAAAATTGAAGGGGTCATCAAGTACCTTACTAGTACCAGCCTACAGCCCATGAGATGCACTGCAGAGAGAGAGACCTTTCACTCCACATTCTACTCTAAGTTTTGGAGCTATGGGGTGTCAAAGTTTGCAAATATTTCACATATTCAGCCTATTTTTTCCCATACAAAATGCCTAAAAAGTACCTTTTTGTATGCGGCCACAGTCCAGGGGTTACACTGCTGAATGCTTCCCTTTTTTCATGTAGTAGTGAAAGGTCCAAAGGATGCCTTTTAATAGAGGTTTTCCTGCGACTTCTGATAGGGGAGCTAGAGGCCCCCAAATTTTCGCCTATGGGAAAAGGCTGTATCTATACCCGGTAGTACACAATGCTACTTGAATGCAAGTGTGATGTGGACCAAAGATGGCGCAAAAGGTGTCATTCCCCACAAGGATGTGCCTTATGGGCTTTAACGATGAAGTTTTTGGCCCATGAATAGGACGTTCAAGTGTGAACAACAAAAACTTCAAACACCTGTTACTTCAGCACTCCTATGCCAAATTTTTACAGGGGAAAGCCACCGTGAATGGGCCTCTGTGGGTGGTCCCACAGCTTCCCCAACAAATGCAAGATGGCGGACGGCGGCCATATTGCACTTCATAAAATGCTACTACCTCCGTACTGGATTAATATATTTGCATACAACGGCCTAGAATGTAGTCGACAGCGTAGCAACGACTACTACCAAGTTTTTCAGTTTTGTTGTCTTTAATTTACCATTATCAAGGTACGTATCTATGTAAGTGCAAGTGCATGAAGCACTTGAAATCACATGCACATGATAGAAACAAATCCTTCTCATCGTAACACACTGCTGGGACTTCCTAACTGCCTTCATAGATGATCATACTTTACCATACTTACGATGTTCATTGGTTTATTTTCAGTTTATTTTTCAGTAGACCAGTAACCTGTCTGTCTTGCGTCCACAAGGGAAGATCAAACTGCTACCTGTCAGCTTTTTACAGCATGTAAAATCATCGTATCATATCGTATGAAGTGACTTGTCCCGTATACTAACAAGAACTTAGCTATCGCCAACAGATTGCACGTCAGCTGCGCACACAATACGCTGAGGGCATCTATAGGCATAAATATTACACAGTGACCTTGAAATCTAGGTTAAGGGTCACTCCAGGTCACTGGAAACGTAACGATTGCATAGGTAATACACGACTTAGTAGTAGTCGAGTTATTTGACGTTGAATACTATTGTGACCTTGAAATGTGGGTTAGAGGTCACTGAAGGTCACTGGAAGTGGTACCATTTGAAAGTTTGGGTTCGGTTTCCTATTCGCCTTCCATAGTAACTATGGCCGTATCTTTAGCCATTTCAGAGATATTCAGTGTCAAAGAATGGCGTGACCTTGAAAACCAGGTTAGGGGTTGTTTGAGGTCATTGAAAACGGCTCCGTTCGATAGATCATATTCATATGCGACTCTCTATTGGTCGGCCATTGTAAATATAGCTCTATCTTGTACAATTTTCGAGTTTTTTGACGTTGAATAATATCGTGACCTTGAAATTGGGGTTAGAGGTCACTCAATGTCATTGATACTGGTGCCATTTGAAAGCTTGGGTGCGGTTTCCTATTCGCCTTCTATAGTAACTGTGGCCGTATCTGTAGCCGTTTGCGAGATATTTAGTGTCAAAAAATGGCGTGACATTGAAAACCAGGTTAGGGGTCGTTCAAGGTCATTGAAAATGGCGCCATTTGATACACCACATGCGACTTTCTATTGGTCGGCCATTGTAAATATAGCTCTGTCTTGCATCATTTTCAAGTTATTTGACGTTGAATATCGTGACCTTGAAATCTGGGTTAGAGGTCACTCAAGGTCATTGAAATTGGTGCCATTCAAAAGCTTACGTATGGTTTGCTATCTGGCTTCTATAGTAACTATGACCGTATCTGTAGCCGTTTGTGAGATATTTAGCATCAAAGAGTGGTGTGACTTTGAAAACAGGGTTAGGGTTCGTTCGAGATCATTGGAAATGGCACCATTTGGTAGATCGCATACTACTTCCTATTCGCCTTCCATAGTAACTAACTACGGCGATATCTTGTATTGTTTGCGAGATATAGCATCTTATTGGCAAAAAATTGAGAAATTTTTATATTTCACCTTATTTAGCGCCGCCGGAGGGGGTGACCCCATCGAAATTCCGTGAAGATGTTTGATGCTGGTAAAACTAGAATGATTGGGCTACAGTATGGTGAAAAAAACTACGACGATATGTTAAGCCGTTTTCATCTGATACCGGAACGTAACAGACGGACGGACAAACAGACAGAGATGGACGGACAGATTTGCTACATCAATATCGCGCGTCAGTTTGCTGACATGTGATAAAAATTCCAAAGTATCACGATTTTGGGGCAGCTATCTCACATCTCTGTACCAACATGGTGCATTTGGCTATCATGATTGTAGGGTTCGCTCCCAGTGCCAAATATTGTTTTAAAAACTGCTCAAGTGATTCACCCCTTTTGTGCAATTTTTTTGGCAAAATTCGAAATTTTGTTGCTTTTGAGGTATAGTGCCATATTAGTTGATAAGTTGAAATCTGGCAAGGGGCAGCTAGCCCATGTTCTGCTTATCCATGTTAAATTATAAATTGTGTGAATGTCTCATCAATTTTTAAAATCTTATAAACCCAGCCCTACTTCTAATGTCCAACATCACAGCATAATGATGTAATGGCATCTAATCCTCAGGATGCACTTTAGTGTTTGACAATTACATAAGAGCTGGATAATTTATTTCAACAAAAAAGCATTCACATCCTGCTGGAGGACACTGCTTCTTCCAGCGGTGTGTGTGCTATTTTTTATGTGGGGAATTCTGGCTAGGACTAAACGGAATCACTGAAATACTGCCAAATTTCAGACTTAATAATTAACGACAGTGCAAACTAGAAGGGCACTCGGTGGAGCGCATGTACCTCCGACAAAGATGTTTTAACGGCTCACTGCCTTGTACACGAAACTGCTGTAAAACCATGCGTCGCTGCAGCGATGGGCTGTAAAACCATCTTAAAACCACGCCTCGCTGCAGCGACCAATACGTATAACGTCGGATTTTCCCCGATGTAAAATTCCACGTAGCACGGCTTACACAATAGCAGAGAAAGCAATCCGGTTCCGGCATCCGGACTATAATCCAGATCGGGCTCAAAAGTTAATCAGTTCATCCATGTCCCGACGTTTGTCGACACGCAACATTTCATCCAAATCCATGCACGCGTTTTTGAGTAATCTTGCTAACAGACAGACAAATGCGGGCAATCGCATTTACCTCCTCCTTTGTCGGAGGTAAACTAGAAATCAAAACGCATCACTTAAAAGGCAATGCAATACGAGCATGACATATACAGTCTAACTTAATAATTTTTTATTCCCTAGTTCTGTGTGGAATACTAAAAAAGAATACTTGCTAATTTAATTTACTTATTTATCGCTCTGCATATGTCTCGCAGTAAACTGGTGGTTGTGACATCAGTGTCACCTCATTCCCCTTCAGTGTTGTTTATGTATTTTGTGGAAAATTAAATGCCTCCAAAGAAAAAATGGGTTTCATTCAGTGGCAGTCTAAATTAAATTTTAAGCTCGTCAAGTGATCGACTGCGCCGGCATGTTGGCCACCTTTTTCGGTTTCAAATCGGTTACTTTACTAACCGGTTTTTCTGTTAACTGGTTAACCGCGCCCGTCTCTAGTGAGAACTGCGACAGCATACATCGCTCTTGCACAGTGTTGTGACAAAATGAAGCTGAACTTTCAATACATACTGCCTACAACAGTACATTACGATGCTGTACCTGTTTCTACAGACTGCAACGAAGGTGATGTTTGCGTAGAACAGGATGACTGCGCTTCAGTTTCTCCAACATGACTCCTTTTAGGCTTCACAATTTTGTCTTCAGCATTGTCAGGTACATGTGTTTTTCTCACAAAATTCTGTTCATCCTTATCATCTGACTGCGATTTTTGTCTGTTTCGTGATCTACAGCCATTAGAAAACGAAACAGTTCTTTTTCTTCGTGTCTGGTACCAAACAACAGCATCAGAAACTGACTTCTTTCGTGGTCTACCAGGCCCTCGGCGAATAAATTCTGTGTTATGTAATTTGCGTGGCCGACCAGGACCTCTACGGACAAAATGTGCAGACCTTCCTTTCGCTCTTCTTGCTTTTGATGGTTGATGGCTCATAATATATTCAATGCAAACATCGTCCTCTTCGGTAGAGCTGACCTCTGATCTGTAACATAGACTATCATCACCACGGCATCGACAACTGGACGTTCTTGGGCAAACATTCAAATTTGACTGTGTATCATCTAGTAATGTGTTCGTGCACAACGCATCAAAATCTGAATAGACTGCTTCACGTTCATCTTGAGGACAAATGTTTTCGTCACACTTAATGCTGCTTGTCAAGTCCTCTTTGTTATGTTCAATATGTGGTACAGCACTAGAGCTGTTCAAACATTCATCATTATCACCACAGTAGCTTAACAGAGAATCGACTGATTCACTGGCTTCACAAGAAAGGTCTGGATGAGAAGGAATATCGGACAGAAGATATCCAGAGACTGCAAGTCCCGACAGATCTGGCAGTAAGTCATGACCAGGTGCAGGAATTACCACTTCTTTGTTTCTCCAAAGAGAATTATTCAGAAGAAGATCAACATCATTCTCAAACTGTGACTGCAATCCACTGCCGTTACCGGCAGAGTTAACATTACGTGACATACCATGCGCATCTTCCATTGTTAAATTTGACAACTCATGCTTTGGTGCCAGTTTCTTCATCACTACCGTGCTCTCTTTGGCACTTGAAGACAACATGATGTCCTCACCAGCTGTAACAGTTGCATCAATTTCACAAAATCCTTCCATGTCAACACCATCAAATGTGCTGCCATGATCACCAGAGTCATATTCATCTGTGAAGCTATCACTATGTAACAGCTTTGGGCACATTCTTCTACCATCCTCCACACTACCAGACATAATCACTTCAGGACTGTTACAGGGACTATCAAGTCGGCACTCTGCCACATCCACACTCTCTTTTTTCTTCTTTTTTCGTCCACATAATCCATCACCATAACCAACAATTAACTGAAATGGATCTTCCAAACACATTGAAGGGAAACTGCTGCAATCTTCCATCTTCACTAGTAACATCATGTAAGTGACTGATATTGGAAGCTAAAAACACAACAGCTAAAACACATACACAAAACATGCAAAATTGCTATTTTACAGATGTCAAAATTCTTTCTTAATAAAACAAGTCAAATCTCCCACAATAAATTACATAGCAGTTAGGAAAGTTTTGCTAAACCTTAACCTAGTCACATCTCGAATGTTAGGATTATCTGTCAAGTTTTCAACAGTATAAAGTAGTGCAATGCATTATAGGATTCACAATTTGGACATTGTACAATTTAAGTACCACGATGAGACTGAGAGTGCACACATTAACAACACACATCTCCACAGTGCCGACGTGCGACAACAATGAGTTTTGAATTATGATATGGCCTTTCCACAAGAAGGCCCGTTTGAACTCCATCTGTCTGTCTGTCTGTCTCATGTGGGCTTGTGTGTGTCACAGAAAGTTCAAATTCCAAAAGTATAAGCGCAGCTGAATCAACGTGGTTGACAGCCGCAGGATGTCCGACAGCACTCGCAGAACAGCGGTTTCAGTCGAATGTCTTGTTTAAAGCCGTGACTGCAGCAGTGGCTGGAGATCAGTGGATAACAGGTACTCTAGGTAAAGGACAATGAGGCATTCTAGGAGCTTTTACAATATGGTTGGGCTAGAAATGGCCGATAAGAACTGCAGTGTGTAACATCAAATCCTGGTTTCACAATCAGAGTGATAAACACCTCCTTGAACACTTTGGAAAATTGTCCTTCAAACAGCAAGTGATTGAACAACTCGACGATGAATGGCGTGATAATGTGACTTCCTTTAGCTCAGACATCAGTATTGGACTCGCGGAGTGGTTATCAGGCAGTCGTCGAACTGCACTGATTGTCGTCAGTAGTGAAAACGCTGTCTTCTGGCTGGCTAATAACGGTTCATGACACGCATACGAGAAAAAGAAGTAGGCCTAGTGAAAAGTAAGTTAGTAAGTAAGTAAATGATTTATAAAGCGCCGACGTCTATAAAGAATCAGGGCGCGTTGGGAGTGGGTGGTCATTAGGGGTTAGCATAGGCTGACTGAAAATA
>Ga0209339_1001137_pt1 | contig 10973 bp, 9 predicted proteins | sample OlaalgELextract3_FD_187376 | JGI IMG/M metagenome (GOLD analysis project Ga0209339, IMG submission 187376) | Olavius algarvensis symbiont microbial communities from Tuscany, Italy - Type A ELBA extract 3 (SPAdes) (version 2) | ecosystem: Host-associated > Annelida > Digestive system >...
AGTTTTAGGGAACTAGGCCTATAAAAGGAGTGATTTTAGTAGTACTTATATCAAAAAAAGTCAAGTAGTATTTTATCTTATCATGCTGATATAATGAGAATTTTTACGTTTATGCGTCCACTCTATAGAGACCACCTAGTTTTTCCTGTCAGCTCCGTCTCGCTGGTTAACAATTTTTTCAAAGTTAATTTCCTTGTTGCCAAGAATTTTTAAAGAGTAGTTCTTTTTTTTTATATTATTAATATTTAAACTAAATTGTATTCGTGAAATTCTTCCATACTCACCATCAAGCGTTTCATTTGAGTTTGGCAATTTCATATTTGAATATGGCAGTTCTACATTGTATTTAAGAATTATTTCATCATCTTGAACATCAAGTGAAAGATTATCATCGGTTGGAATAAACAAAACTTCCATTATTGTAACTGTAACGTTTAAAGTCTTGTCATCGATCCATTTCATTTTTGGCACATAAATTTTTTCGTTCCTTTCATCCTTTTCGACTACATCCCTGTCGACTTGATCTAGGAAAAATATAGTTGGTTCAACTATACCTGAATAATGAGTCGTACAACCTGGAATTAACGAGAGGGAAAACAATAACACCGAAATATAGCTAAATCTATTCATGTTCCTTACCAGCTAACGAATGATTAGTGCTAAAAAAATCGAAATATCAACAAGGGAAAACCCTTCATAAAGCCAAATGCTTTATTGCTAATGTCACATGGATCACATCTGGCATAAAATCAAATCCGGAAGAATGCAGACGGCTGTCAATTGTAGCAAAGGCTTCTTAAAAGTCAATAAGTGCGCAACGTATTACCGGGGAGTAGCTTTAAATGGTAACCAAACCACTCAAAAGCAATTTTGACTGAGGCTTTTTTTTCGGAGCGGAATATCGATTATGTTGATCAACATGACAATTTCCAGTATCATGCCCATCAAATACCACATATCGAAACCTCAGAATTCCCATAGCTTAAATTGGAATAAAGGCTTATGAGCGCCGAAATTAAACTAAATTCACAGCAAGAGGCCGCAGCTCGATACAACGGATCAGCACGGAACCTGTTGGTTATGGCCGGGGCCGGTTGCGGCAAAACCCGTACCATCATTGCCCGCACTTCATATATGATTCGATCGGGTGTGGACGCCTCGCGAATTTTGATGATGACATTCACCAACCGGGCGGCCCGCGAGATGAAAATGCGATTGAATTCTGAAGTCGGCCCGGTATCGCACAAAGTCCAGGCCGGAACCTTTCATGCCTTTTGTCTCAAAGTCATGCGACGCATACCGAATAGTTTTGGAATTCAAGGGTTGAACGTCATCGATGTCGATGATCAAAATGCGCTCATGAGCCTGGTCCGCCGCCGCCGGCTCGGTAAGAAAGGCAAAGAGATCAGCAAACTGGTACCCCGGGCCGCCGAGCTTATCAGAAGCTATTCCTATTGCAGAAATACCTGCCGGGAACCGATTGACTATCTCAGCCATCACAGCGAATTGAGCCAGGAATATATAGGTCTGTGTTCCGACATGTTTGCCGAATACCAAAAAATGAAATTTGAGCGCGGATACCTGGACTTCGATGATTTGCTGGAGGTGTTCGGCACTATTTTGGAAAAAAAGGCCGCACTCAGAAAAGACCTGGCCGCGCTTTATGATGAATGCCTGGTTGATGAGATGCAGGATACCAACCCCCTGCAATTCAGGATCTTGCAACAATTTTCACGGGAGGGCGTCCGATTATTTTGCGTCGGCGATCCGGCCCAATCGATTTATAGATTCCGCGGGGCGAATTTCGAGCACGTCTACCTTTTCGAAAAACTTTTCCAAAACAGCGAAATTTTGATGCTGTCAAAGAATTACCGAAGCTATCAGGAAATCCTGGATTTGTCGAACTGGCTGCTGAATCAATCACCGCTCGACTACAAAAACAAGCTGGCTGCCCACCGCGGACATGCCGGCCGAAATCCTGAAATAATCGATTTTGACAGCAAATTTGAAGAATCCAGTTGGATTGCCGACAAAATAATGGAGCGCTATGAATCCGATGTGCGATTTCAGGATATGATGGTGCTGGTTCGCACGGCATTTGACGCCAAACCCATCGAAGCCGAGTTTATCCAGCGCGAAATTCCGTATGCGTTTATCGGTGGCACCAGTTTAACGAAATCCGCCCATGTGCGCGATATTTTGGCCCTCCTTAGGATCGGTCGCAGTGCGGATGATGATTTGGCCTGGATGAGATATTTGCGGCTGTGGCCGGGAATCGGCCCCAAAACCGCAGAAAAAATCGTCTCCGCCATAACTGCGTCCACGGCTAAAAATGTTCTTGAAGTATTGCCGGCACAGATCGGTCATGACCATCCGGCAGCAGTCGGTTACAGCATTCTGAAGGACGCTTTAACTTCAATACCCAAGGCGGTGGAAAGTGCGATTCAAACACTCTCACCCGTACTTGAATCCCGTTATGACCGCTGGCATTTAAGGCAAAAAGATCTCGAACTGCTGGCCTCCGTGGCCGGGCGCTATCAATCCCTGGAACAATTTATTGATGCCTTTACACTGGAGCCTATGAGCAATACGGAAATTGGCAGGCTTGAAGCCGAAGATGCCGTCACGTTGATCACGGTGCACAGCGCCAAAGGCACAGAAGCCTCAATTTGCTTTGTTGCCAGTGCCAAACCGGGCACATATCCGCATGTAAGAAGTTTTGGTGAACTTGAATCCGAAGAGGAAGAACGCCGTATTCTGTATGTGGCCCTGACCCGTGCGAAAAATGAGCTTTTTATTACTCGCCCAGCCGATTACCGCAGCGGATTTTGGGTGATGAATTCCCCGACCGAGGGTGAAGAATATTTCCTGGCAGATGTGCCGCAAAACCTTGTCACGCACACAGTTGAGGGTTGGTCACCGTCCGGTTCTTCCAGGCTTGCATCGCTTAAGGATATCTACTGAAGGGCCGTTAAATGACAAATTGAACAAAGCAACTACCGCAGCTGAGCAAAAATCCGAGCCCCGAGGGCCTGGCTTTGGTTCACCCCAGAGGGGTGATGAAATTGGCAACTTATACCAGCAGTGTAAAGGTTTCAGTTGTCAGGTGTCAGGTGTCAGCAATTGAAGTTAACCCGCTGGATGGGAGTCGCTCGTGAATTGGACTTTCTACCACGCTGTTGACTTCCAGCCTCAACCCAATAACGGTTCAGGACTAAGGATTCGCTTTTTACTGACACCTGAAACCTGACACCTGAAACCATATATTGCTTGAACAGATGGCATGGTCGATTGTCTCTGACCTAACCCAAATGAACGGGATTTCTGTGATAAATTAAAACCAGAACTCAGGGTAACGGCGGTTTTTCGGAATGTTGTTCACCAGCAGTGCCACAGCCAGCATGATGACCGGTCCGACCAATGCGGGAACAAAAACATACCCATAGCCTAGGCCGTGGATTTTCTGGCTGCCGATGACGGCTATCAATGCTGTGGCACCGCCCGGGGGATGAAGGGTTTTGGTGGCATGCATCAAGGCTATGGCCGTGGCAACTGCCACCGCGGAAGCCAACCAAATATGTCCGGCAAGCAACTTATAAGCAGTAACACCGACCAAAGCTGATATCACGTGCCCCCCGATCAGGTTCCTGGGCTGGGCCAGGGGGCTGCGAATGGCGCCGTAAATCAAAACAGCCGACGCACCAAAGGAGCCAATGATCATAACAAGGTCGGTTTTATCGACGATCATACGGTTTACCTAAGCTACCGCTGCGATTCCGATGAACGATCCAATCCAGGACTAGACAATTTCCGCTAAGCCGACGGCAGGGGGACTCCTGGTCGTTCCTTTCATATTACTGAAGTAATCCATTCATCTACCCTCGCGTGCACTACATCGCCTTTTAGATAAACGTAGGGCGGGCCACCGTGTCCGCCAATACCGGTCGGCACGGTGGCCGACCCTACTTTTGGTCGTTCCTCTCATTTTACTGAAATAATCCATTCCGACACCTTCCTACCAAAAGATAAAATGATTTCGGTAGGCATAGCCGAATATTTCTTTAAAATCACCGGGGGTAATGTCAAGGTATCCGGGGATGGATTTCATAGCATCCAATACGTCTTCGTCTGACATGTTTACGGGACAGGAGCCAAAAGCGGTATTCAGAACGTCTTCATTCTAAATTTTTTCCTTTCACCCGAGATTTGGAGTTGGAATGAAACGTGTGCTTTCAAAGATCACAACGTGTCACCAAGCGTCAAACTATGAGTAAAGATCCGGGCCCAGAGGACCCGGCTTTGAGTTCACCCCAGAGGGGTGGAGTTTACCTTGGACTGCAAATGGAATAATGGAATGGTGGAATAATGGAATATTGGGAATACAAAGCGGATGACGGTCTGATTTTACAAACTGATCCGTGCCATCCTTATACGATTAGATCCCGTTGCACTAAACCCAGCATTCCAGTATTCCAATATTCCATCATTCCGCCCCCGCTTGCAGCAGATTCACGGCATAGCCGATTAGCTCTGACCTGGCCCAGAGGACCAGGTTTTCTGCGACCAAATAAATGGATCACTAAAGTTTTGTAAAGTTTTTCGGCCTTATTCCGATTATTGAAGATGAGAAGGTCGTAGAATAGCCGCCGATCCTGAACAGTCTGAGGGCCATGGGCGACAGGTGAATTACGGCGGAGAAATTAGGAGCTTCAAATGTCTGAAGATTCATTTATCGAAATTACATCCGAATCATGGTTCAGCCGAATGGGAAACGCCTTTATCGGAATCCTGATCGGCCTGGTTCTGTTTATTGCCGGGTTTCCGGTGTTATTCTGGAATGAGGGCCGCGCCGTCAAACGCTACAAAACGCTCAATGAAGGCGCCGGTGTCGTCATTTCTCTGCCTGAGGCCAGGGTATTGCCGGAAAACGACGGTCAACTAATTCACGTATTCGGTAGGGCGGCCACCGATGAAGTTGTATCAGATCCGGAATTCGAAGTGGCTGTCAATGCAATCAAGCTCAAGCGCAAAGTTGAAATGTACCAGTGGAAAGAAAACAAAAAGCGCAAGACCAAAAAAAACTGGGCGGCGGCAAAAAAACCGTTACCACCTATTCGTACAGCAAGAGCTGGTCAGCGCGCCTGATCAACAGCCGCAGCTTTAAAAAACCAAGTGGACATCAAAATCCCGACTCAATGCGCTATGAATCGGATGAATTTACAGCATCTGAGGTCACCTTGGGCGAATTTATGCTTTCACGCTCGCTGGTCGGCAAAATTAACCAATCCTCAGTTTTGCCGGTGGCAGACCTGGCGAACATCGAAGACATCCCCGAGGCTGAATTTCACGGCAGCAGTATTTACCTGGGGGAAGACCCGTCATTGCCGCAAATTGGCGACCTGCGAATTACCTATCATGTCGTCGCCCCAACTGAAGTCAGCATCGTATCCAGCCAAAGCGGTCAGACCTTTGAACCCTACCAGGCCGCAGCCGGCGGGACCATCGACATGCTTGAGCCGGGCCGGGTTGACGCCGGGATGATGTTCCGGCAGGCCCAACAGAGCAATGTCATGTGGACCTGGATATATCGTTTGGGCGGTTTCGTCCTTATGCTGGTGGGGATGGCAATGATTCTAAGGCCGCTGTCCGTAGCCGGCGATGTCATTCCTTTTCTGGGCAGTGTCGTTGGCGCCGGAACCGGCATCCTGTCATTTCTGATTGCCGCACCCTTTGCCTGCCTGACCATAGCGGTAGCCTGGCTGAGGTATCGACCGGCAATCGGCGCTTCACTGTTGTTTGCGGCAGTAGTGGCTGCCGGTATTGTTTTTATGCTTTCGAGACGTGGGAAGTCCAAATCCACCGCAACTCCAGCTTCATCAGACACCCAAACGATCCAAACGGATAAGTATGCCGGATTAAAATCAGAAAATGTGGATCAGGCCGCGAGTAGGCCCTCAGGTCAGTTGAATTCGGATGGAATTGGGTTGGCCGATTCCGCTAAAATAGAGCAGACGGCCAAAGCCGCGCCTGACAGCAATCGGATTGCAACCAATGATCTGCTGAAAAAAGGGCAAAACTATTTTCTCAACGGACAGTACGATCAGGCGGTAATGCAATTCTCCAAGATAATTGATACCGGCGGGAATCGCAAGGTGGCCCTTTACAATCGCGGCGTGGCGTTGTTCAAACAGAATAAAAAAAGCGCGGCCCTGCAGGATTTTAAGCAGGCAGCCAAATTGGGTAACGTCAAAGCGCAGGCGATCCTCAATCAAATTGCCCAATAGGCGAATCGCACGCAGCGCAAAACCGAATAGGCGTTTGGCTAATATGCACACCAGAGGAAGAATGGATTGGGAATCAATCCGTTCAAGTTTTGCTGCTGCCCGCCGATAACAATTTATAACCTGTTCTTCAGGTCAGCCGAATATGAAATTAGGCAATTGGAGACATAAATCGGGCTCCGGAGGAAAAATGAAAAAACAGATCATGAAGTTTGTCAGTGAGCTGAAATCAAATAAGAAGTTGGCGACATTTGATGAAGCTTCAACCAAGCAGGCCGTCGTGCTGCGCTTACTCTCGTTTTTAGAGTGGGATATATTCAATGTTGAAGAAGTCTATCCTGATTATTCGGTCAACACAAGCAATGTATCTTATGCCCTGCGGGTCAGAAACGCCAATAAGGTCTTTATCGAGGTTAAAAGGGTTCACAAAAAATTGGACCGCTACCAAAAAGACCTGATCAGTGCGGCTTCGCGGGACGGTGTCAACCTGGCGATCCTGACCAACGGCATTACCTGGTGGTTTTATCTGGTCTCTGCCCCGGGCAACTGGAAGCAAAAATGGTTTCATTCAGTAGATCTATTCAAGCAAAATCCGGAGATATTTGTACCCAATTTGATTAATTTGCTTTCTAAGACCAAATTCGTCAAAGGCCAATCTATGAGAGCCGCGAAATCCCTGTTTCAGAAAAAAAGACAGAAAATAGCAGCTGATTTCTTACCCGAAGCCTGGAATCATATCCTTACCCAACCCAATAAAATATTCGTCGAATTGTTAAGCGATCAGACCGAAAAGCTTTGTCGCTATAAGCTTGACGCTAAAACGGTTGAATCCTTTATAAAAAAGCACCAGGACCGGTGGATGCTGACCAATAAAGTCAGTGCGGTGGCGGCACCACCCGCCGCAGCCATGGAAACCGACACTTTGAATTTACATGACAAATTTCCGAATAAGACAATTACGCTTTCCGAGCCGATTGCCGGCAATAAAACATCAACTCTGTCCGATACCGATACATCATTGATCCATACCGACAGTGTCGATCTAGCCGAAATATACAAAGACAAAAACATCGAGGCATTCAGCTTTAACGGCAACACCTATAAAGTCCAATCCTGGGTTGAAATGCTGACGACATTGTGTGACTATTTTGCCTCGGTGAACAAAAAGGATTTTGAAAAAGTTTTGTGGATCTCAAATGACCAAAAGGCGCGCTTTTCCCGCTACGGGGATCAATTGCGAATGCCGGAAAAAGTTAAACGAACGGATATATATGTCGAGACCAAATTGAATCCGGGGGAAGTTGTCAGAACCTCTCACCAACTTTTAGCCGAGTTCGGCTTCAGCAAAAACCAATTGGATCTTGAAGTATCGTAGTAATTATAACGATTTCAATTTAGCCCGCCAATAGCATTTTAAGCCTTGACAAAATCTGGTGGATCGCTGATTTTAGGAGCACTTACATTTGCTGCTAAAGAAATGAAATTTCATGGCCATCAGCTATCTTTTTTACGATATTGAATCCACCGGGTTAAGCAAGGCTTTCGATCAGGTATTGCAGTTTGCCGCCATCCGCACGGATCATCGACTGAAGGAAATCGATCGCCACGATATCAAAGTCAAATTACGGCCGGACATCATTCCCTCTCCCCTGGCGATTTTAACCAATCGCATTCCCGTGCTCGATCTTGCCAAAGGCCAGTGCGAGTATGAGGCCACCTGCCGGATTCACCGGCTGATGAACGAACCGGACACCATCAGCCTTGGCTACAATACTCTGGGATTTGATGATGAATTCCTGCGCTTCTCATTTCACCGCAATCTGCTGCCCCCCTATACCCACCAATACCGCAACGGCTGTCGCCGGATGGATATATATCCGATAGCCATTATTTACTGGCTTTACAACAGACAGGTCCTGACCTGGCCGGAAATTAGCGGCAAACCATCTTTAAGACTGGAACATCTGGGAGCGGCCAACCGCATGATCACCGGGCAGTCCCATGAAGCCCTCGCCGATGTTGAAACGACGATTGAATTGGCCCGGCGTTTTTTCCAGGAAAATCAGATGTGGCAGTATCTGGAAGGTTACTTTGACAAGGAAACCGACGCGCATCGGATGAAAGGACTGCCGGTAGCCTTTCAAAGCGGTGTCGGTGACCACTGCCAGGGGTTGATGATCAGCGGAGAGTTCGGGCCGCGTCAAAACTATCAAATTCCGGTCATATCAATCGGAGAGTCCATACCATATCCGAATCAAACCTTGTGGCTGCGTATGGATCAGCCCCAGCTGTGCGAAGCCACCCCGCAGGACATTGCGGATACAACCTGGACCATACGCAAACGCCTGGGCGAACCGGGGATTCTGTTGCCGCCCCATGACCGCTACTGGCGGCGAATCGGCGATGAGCGCATAGCGATTTTTGAAAAAAATCTTCGCTGGCTGCAGGACAATCAAAAAGTATTCGAACACATCATAAATTACTACCGGGAATATCGTTACCCGTTTATTCCCAATTTGGATGCCGATGCCTCCCTTTACCAAATCGGCTTCTATTCCCGGGCCGATGAGAAATTATGCCGGACGTTTCAGGAAGCTTCACTGGAAAAAAAGTCGGATCTGATTGGCCGGTTTACAAGCCTTGACGCCCGTACCCTGGCCGAGCGAATTTTATACCGCAACTACCCCGATCGCTTTGCCACCGAAATGGCAGCCGGGTTCAAGCAGCACCTGCAATGCATCAATCCCTCCAACCAAAAGGATGCGCTGGTGGATTATCGCAATCAAAAGCGTACAACGCCGAAGGATGCGTTGATCGAAATAGGCCGCCTCCATCAATCTGATGAGTTGGATCAAGAGCAGCTCCGGCTGCTTAAGGATCTCGAAGATTATATCCGGGATCAATTCAAAATCGATACGGACCACCACGGGCAGGCACAATTAGATTTCGGGGAGACATAGAAGACCAAAATTGAAAGCTGAAAGCGGGAAGTTCGAAGCTGAAAGCTCATAGCTCATAGCTCATAGCTCATAGCTGAAAGTTAAGGTATTCTGTCTATTTTAGCCATAGCAAGGCTCACATCAGCGTCGCCCCGGATCATTTATCTTTATCGGCATCGTGTTTGAGCAGGGGCTGTTTTGCCTTATCCGGCGTCACATCGATGACAGGAACATTGCCCATGTCACCGGCCGGCAATCGCAATTTGTTTTTCTCCTGCCGCACTCGCAGCAAATAACCGCCCAATCCGCCGCCGGCGGAGGCCAGCAACAGCAATCCCCACGACATGAATTGGGTCAGGACCAGCACACCTCCCAAACCGGCAGCACCGGCAAACGCAAGCCCGATCTTGAAACTCGCCTGCCTCGACGTGCGGCGCGTCTCCTGCATTGTTTTGCGTTGCGCCTGTTTAACCAGTCTGGTCTTGGCGCGCTCGGCATTGACCCGGATCGTTTCACGTTGTTTGGCGTGATGCTCCTTCAAACGGCTGATTTCATCCTTGCGCAGTTGGGCTGCAATCGAACCGAACCAGAAGGCCGTCAAAAAGCCGGCAATCAAAACAGGAACGGCCAGCCGGAGCCAGCCCCAATTAGCCAGCTCGGGCGGGGCCATCAGCACCAAAGCGATCGTGATGGCCTGCAGAATCAGTATGCCGGGGATGTATTTCAGCATGAGTGTATAATTTATCAGGTTTTGTTTAGATGTCGCAAGAGTTTTTCGAAGGTTAGAAGAACGGCCTCCCTTTTTCCATTCCACATCACTAACATTCTGATAAATTATGCGGTCAGTACAATTTCACGCGCCTTGGGACCGCAATTGAACAGCAGATCAAATGCCGATAGATCGGGAATGAAATTGCCCCAAAGCTGCGGGTAAACGGGGGTCCGGGATTTGACCGGAAGCAGATCGACACCGGCTTTTTTAAAAAGATCGGCATCGAGATGCCGGACGGCCGCCCCCGGCACCAGATAGGTCGAGGCATCAAAATAGCGGCAGATGTCAACCAGCAGTCGGTCGCCGGTGGATTTTATACTCAGTTCGGAGAGTCGCCGAATTTCTGTATCCAGGCCCAGATTCAACAAAAGATGCCGTATGATCATCAGGTTAAATTCGATCAGCCGGTCGGAACCCAGGGCGAACGCAGTCTCTAAAAACTGCAGGTGCTCGGCAAAATAGGGTGCGTCGGCATACGCGTGTTTCAGGCCCGTCAAATATTTTTGCGCCCAGCGGCCTTCCCGGCAAATGCGGACATCATTGATAATTTGCAGCCCAAGCCCCTTTTTCCAGACGGGAATTGTCATCCACCAGGTGCCCTGGTCGTTTTTAAAGCGATTGCGCGTAATCCAGCCCGTTCCCCGGGGGAATTGAACCGTGTCGAGAATGACAATGACATCGGCCAGGTGCGCTTTAAAAAAGAATCCGGGAAATGGCGCAAAATAGGGCCGGCTGGCGGTAATCATCATGGCTGCAAATTTTCATCCAACACTTTCCTCACGGTCATCGCCAAATCACTCATAATGATAGGCTTCAGGACAAATTCCTTAATGCCGATCTCGTGGGCCTCATCTTTAGAGTGGACGCATAAACGTAAAAATTCTCATTATATCAGCATGATAAGATAAAATACTACTTGACTTTTTTTGATATAAGTACTACTAAAATCACTCCTTTTATAGGCCTAGTTCCCTAAAACTG
>Ga0209339_1001138_pt1 | contig 10972 bp, 5 predicted proteins | sample OlaalgELextract3_FD_187376 | JGI IMG/M metagenome (GOLD analysis project Ga0209339, IMG submission 187376) | Olavius algarvensis symbiont microbial communities from Tuscany, Italy - Type A ELBA extract 3 (SPAdes) (version 2) | ecosystem: Host-associated > Annelida > Digestive system >...
ACTTTATTTGGACCAGATAAAAATGCAAAGTTGGGGTGAATAAAAAACCTTAAATTAGCATTGCTTATTTGTTCCAAAAAATCTGTTTTTGCTGTGTGCTTCGGCTGTATGTGCGTTTTGCCTTGTCCGTCGCGGCTACTGTCCCGTCTGCTATCCCGCGCCGACTCTATTTCACTTCGCGAGAATATTGACTGTGGAATTCGAAGAAATTCGCGAGAGGTTTTATCACTACCGCGAACAGATTAAATAATTAGGCCTACATTTCGGGCGAAATTGGAACGGAAGCAAGGGAACAGGATACGAGAGAAAATACGAATCGATGTCAGTCGGTTTTGCCGTCATGTCAAACAGGTGCTGATGCCTAGAGAATGAATTCATAAATTCACTGCATAGAATATACGGAAGATGCGATCGCGGACACAATTTACGTCAGTTTAAACGTCTCACTTATAAAATTCATACAGATATATTGTCACCGACACTTTGTGCTGATATGTACACATTTATTTTTTTTCCAGAAACTGATAAAGTTTATCATAAAATCTATTTTTTGCAACAAGGCTACATTCACTGTCATCTTTTCTCCGTGCTACTCTCGCGCATCGCGCGTCAGGCCTGCAACGGTTATTACGTGACCACATCACGCGACTGTCACATATATGAAGAATTTTACTGAATTTTTAAGCGCCTCACTTTACTTTAGTAAAAGAGGCGCTTATTGAGATAGGCTGTGTCGTGACGTCGTTGGTTGTTGGTTGGTTGGTTGTCACGCTCGTGCACTGTGGCCAAACGGTGCATCCTAGGCCTATAGTTACTGTGTAACACTAATAGAAAACCCTACCCCAGGAATTCAATGGTACAACTTTCGACCACCTGCAGGGGTGACCCCTAACCGGGGAATGCCCCCCCCCGTGAGGCGCTTTTTGTCAAATTACTTTGACCTCTTGTTTATTCACTTATTATGCAATATCTTTCGATAGCCGACATGGACACCTTCATTCGTCCGCTCGTTCTTGTGCGCTTCAGGTGCGTGATCTCCTTGTCTTGGGAACGCCCATACGGAAAGCATTTACAGCGGATTTCGGACAATTGCAGCGGCGAAGGCATCACGTGACCGCGCGCGACTTTAGCTCTCCAGTCGGCTATAATTAATACACATTTTAATGACGGAAGCGCAAGTCTGAGTTTGTAATTAGAGTCTGTGATGGTGTGTAGGCCCGTCTTTTACCAGTGCGGGGACCCTGGCACCTGCCAGCCTGCGAGCCCCGCATCCCACTCCCCCTTCCCTTACCTCCCGTTCCTTCCCCTCCCCTCTTCTTACCTACCTACCCTTACCTTCCATTACCCTCCCTCCCCTTAGAAGTAGGCCCATTAAATCCAGCGAAGGGGTTTTGGGAGTGCTGTAAACTCCCCCAGTGCCGAAATCGATTTTGGTGCATTTTAGCCTTAAATCTGACATCTGGTGGCAACAATATTAATAATTTTCCTGACAATCAACTGACCAAATTGCGGGGCGCGGGGCCCCTTAGAGGCGCGGGCCCCCTGGCACAGTGCCATAGTGCCACCCACTAAAGACGGGCCTGCCCGCCGTGTGTGTGGTTGCGTGGCGCAGTAGTAGAACATCGGTCTTTGACCGGCGAACTTCCCTACGCTGCACTCGACTTACCTGACGGGTGACCACTTATGTGCATGGTAAACCGTCCACTGTAGGTCAGTCAACTAGGCCAACTCAGCCTTTCACCCTTTTGGGATCGATAGATGAGTATTGTAAGCTCATTATTAGACGGACGCCATCACAGACACTGGTAGCGCCATCTGGTGAACGCTTACGAGGTAAAGGCAGGCATGGTGTAATTTGCAGGTAAAACTGTGTGATCCATGCCTAAGCGCCTTGCGTATACATGTACTACAAAAGTGAGCCCTGTATAAATTCACTTACCTTTAACTTTACCTTTTGTGTACAGAAGTTGTTTGTCAAAGAAGATCAAGAAATCGGAGACCGCCAAGTGCGTGTGAGGAGAGTAGTTGCTACCCCGCTACCGGGGACCTGTTGATCGGCCGAGAGGATGACCTGTCGGCGACGTCGACGTGCGGCCTGGACCGCCCAGAACGTTTCTGTATCGTCAGCCACCTCGAAGACCAGAACAACAAGTGTTTTGTGTGCGACTCTCGTCGCCCGTACGACCCTCACGCCCACGATCGAGCCAGCCACCACATCCAGAACATCGTGTCGACGTTCAGACCGGACTGGCGCGAGCGCTGGTGGCAGGCGGAGAACGGGCGTCAGCAGGTGTCGATCCAGCTGGACCTCGAAGCCGAGTTCCACTTCACCCATCTCATCATGCGCTTCAAGACGTTCCGGCCGTCCGCCATGTTCATCGAACGGTCGTACGACTTCGGCAAGACGTGGAAGATCTATCGCTACTTCGCCTACGACTGCGCCGGATCGTTTCCCGGCATCCCAGAAGTATCCCGCGTGCCGATCCGTCGCATTCAGGACGTGGTCTGTTCGTCGCGCTACTCAGACGTGGCGCCATCTACCGAGGGCGAGGTTAGTTATTGTTGGCTGTAACTCAGTCTACAACTGGGGGCTCAAGCCTAAAAACCGTCCCGGTCGGCCATATAAAAAGGTGGTTAAAAAGACTATAAACTCGGGCAAAAAAATTAACGTTCCTTCATGCATTTGATGAGGAACAAAAGAGCTGTTTGCAGATAGCTTGCAAATTTTAAAATAAGTAAAATATAGTGTTCAGTTTACTGTTTAGCCTGTTTGCACGGCGATGCTGTGCATAATCGCGGCCTTTGCTGTCCTGCGGTGCCTGGCTGGGTTTCTGTCACGTTCGTGTCTTGTGTCGAAACGGCTGAAGATATGGCTACAGATTCCATGGAATGCCGAATGCGCTTAGGAAACCGTACCTAAGCTTTCGAATGGTACCATTTTCAATGACCTTGAACGACCTTGAGTGGCTTAGCAGACTTTCTAACAAGGGCAAGTAACGCGCGACCTCTCTGCTACAGCTGAGCTCAGAGCCGTAGACAGGATTTTCATTCGGAGGGGGATACCCTTCCTTCCCCTTTCTTTCCCTTCCCCTCCGTCCTCCCTGCCGTTTCCTCCCCATCGTCGTCGTCGTCATTGCGTAGTCGTCGAGGACCGTAGCGTCGCTCCAGTATGACCACGCCAGATGGCTGCTCGCCATAGGTCAGCAGGTGGGCGTTCCTCCCCACCCATCCCCCTCTTACCCTTCCATCTATCTCCCTTCCCCCGTGATCCAGCTATGGTGTCTAGGGGAGCGCTGTAAGCCCCCAGCGGGCCAGGTCGGAGCCCGCTGACAAACGATTTTTGGCGAATTTAGAGCATAAAATCAAGCACCTGACAACAACCATTTTGACTGGATTTTTAATCAATTAACTGTCAAAAGTTTGCATAAACTGATCTACATTGAACGATCACTGAACTGATTTGTGGAAAACACAGACTGAAGGACATATCAAATTTTTCTTCGTCATAATTTCGGAGGGGGTTTGAACCCGTAACCTCCCCCTCCCTTAAATGCAGCCCTGGCTGAGCTTATTTTCTCTGTACTTCCGGGATTTATGTAACCGTACGAAAATAACATTTCGTCAAGGACAACGAACAGGACATGGATTAACAACTCTGGCATGTAGAGTGTTTTATATTTATTGACATCAGCTGCGAGAGGCTGCAAGGGAAATGTAGGCGTGTCTTGCGATACGTTGAAGTGTGGTATTAGTTCGTACTGGACGAACCTCTCGGCGTACAGCGAACAGACGGCGGTCCGCCTATGTGTCGAGAATAACCGGCGACCGCGATCAGTTCTGTTTGTACTGTGTTCGTATGTGAACTGACTCATCGTTCTTGCGCCCCGACTGTTAAGTGGGAAATACCACCCATACAAAACATGATCCGTCCCAGAGAGCGACCCCATTCTTAACGCTTTAGAATGCAGAGGCAATTATAGTGCCACATCGAATAATATGAACTTGGTAGACTGGCCGTTGATGGGTGGGCTGTTACATTTGGTACAGCGAGGAGGGGACTGGGGGGGGGGCGCAGCCCGCCCAGTCCCCTCTTCGCTGTACCAAATGTAGCAGCCCACCCATCAACGGCCAGTATACGAATCACCGTATTGCTGTATAATCATCTGTTGTTCTGCGGTTTTAATGTACCCGTAAAGGGTTAAGCAGTCCAGTCTCCGAAACTCTGGGTCACTACAAACCCCTCCGAGCTAGTGAGGCGTGAACCGTTAATTTGTTAAACGTTCAAATGATAGTGCGACGTTCCTTCATAAGCAGAGGCCTATACGCAGAAATTCGTCTTGTTAGGATGCACAACAGTGCAAGCAAACAGGCAAGTCAATAATATCGTGAATAAAGATTTACAAAACAAAAGAACATCGGGTGTCAGTTCTAAACTACAGGGTGGCGCATAAAATAGTGGACCATTTCATTGCCTACAACTATAACATATCTACAGTATACCTAAAACATTAATGACAATGTTCGTCGATCGCTGCAATAACTGAAGACAGTCGTTTCCAAAACTGTCCAACATGCCTGATCGACCAAATCCGTCAGACGTAAACGTGCTTGTCTTTGACATCCTGAATGACCGTCACAGAGAATATTTAACATGAACAATATTGCAAAGGATATTAATTCTTTATCGTCTCCGGATCCTGTCTCTGGCAATCTGCATTCTACAAAAATGAAACCGTTGTTGAGCAGCAATTTACCGTACGTAAATTATGTTCACAGACTGCAATGGGGGTCCACTATTTTTCTGCTCCACTCTGTATTATGAAAAGGCAAACAGTTAGTCTCTACAGTTGCATCAGTATCTTTGACTCCGCCAAGGCGGAGATTATGCGACCAGGTCGGCTTGTCTGTCGTTCTCTCTGTCCGTCTGTGTGCAGCCTCATGCAAAAAGCTATGCATGGACTTACATGAAATTTTTACCAAAGGTAGGTCTTGGCCCAGTCCCAAAGTGATTTTATTTTGGTGGTGATCCGGATTTTGACTTTCACAGCGATTTAGAGGTCGCAGTCGCCCAGCAAGGTCGTTTTGCGTTAAAATCGACTGTAGCGCAGAAACGGTAACAGACGGCCGAAGTTACTACAGAACACTAATAGGAAGTCGTGGATGTTCTGTCCAATGGCGCTATCCTCGATGACCTTGGAGCACGTTTCAAGGTCAAACCAGGAGACAATAATCCCCCCTCCCCGTGAAAAAAAAACTATTACCCCGTGAGATTTTGTCCTTGGCGGAGGTTTGCACTCTGTGAATGTTCTGTAGTTTTACCTCATCCCGGCGACAGATGGCAAGGTATTGATTTTGACTTTGTTTTATTTTTTTGCAAGATTATGCGGGAAACGGTTTGGCTGTCGATGTGAAACTTTCAAAATACATCATCATGAGAATCGATCACACCGTCATATTTTCAACCGGCCAGCGTATTGGTCCAAACTCCATATCTTCTTCTTTCTTTCATAGCATACTCCTTTACTGGAGCGTTGCTGTGTCCACGATATGTCGCCATTTTCATCTCGAGTAGTGGCTTTCTCCAGGCAGTCGCGAGGCCGAAGTTTAGTGGGCCCAGGTCTGCCTCAACTGCACGGAGCCAAGTGTGGCTAGGTCTTCCTAATCATTCTTTATTACGCCAGATGGCAGCACAAAAACAATAAAAAACACAGCAGTACAAAATGAAAAATAAACACAAATACAGAAGAAAAAATTAAAAGAAAAACAATAAAATCAATCAGAATACACTAGCAAAGTGAGCCCAAACGGCCCGCTTAATATCTATGTTGCCGGTATGCCCCGGAAAAACATGATAGACTGAAAACAGTCTCTGGGCCTCATACAGATGCAATCTGCAAACGACTCTCAGGACAATGTTAGTGCTAATGGTCGCTTCCAGTCAGGCGGTATTTGTCGAATAGCCGCTGCGAGGGCTCGATGGTGATCCTCGCGAGATGAACTGCGAGCAGTATGGCCGAAGAGCCGCCGTCGTCTATTGTCACCAGGTGAGAAAGCGGTGAACAGCCAGTGGTTCCTCTGACTTACGCATTTGACACGTGGCGAGTATACGGTATCCTCAAGATCTTGCGTAGTGCCCACGTGTTAAATGCATCGAGGCGAGAGAGCAGGTACTTTGTGATGGCCCATGTCTCACACCCATACATCAAGTAACTTGGTTTCCTCCACATCCATATCACTGTCCAAAAATGTGGCGAGGGCTTTACGCGATGATGCTGGCCTTCTGTTTATCTGTTCTTCTGTCTGTCTGTCGCCTGAAACGCGTACACAAAACGCGCCTTTCTCAAAACTAAGCAATTTAGAGCTGTCATCTCTATTGACGACCAATAGGAAGTCTTACATGAGCTTTGCAAAGAACCCATTTCAGTGACCCCAACCCATATTTTAGGGGCACGCTATTATTGGACGTTGAATGTCGCAGAAACGGTAAAAGATAGAGACGTAGTTTCAATATAATTTTTATCGCGCGTCAGCACACTGACGCGCAATATTGATACAGCAATACTGTCTGTACGTCCGTCACGTTCCGGTATTCTATTGAAACGGCTTAACAAATCATCACCGTTTCTTCACCGCACGGTACATGTACCCCAATCATTCTAGTTTTATGAGTATCAAACAACTTCGCGAAATTCCGACGGGGTCATCTCATCTCCTACGGGGGCGCTAAATACAGGTGAGGTATAAAAAAATTCCCGATTTTCGACCAATAAGTCGCTATATCTCTCAAACGATACGAGATAGCGCCATGGTTACTATGGAATGCTAATAGGAACTCGTATGCGATCTATCGAACTGTGCCATTTCCAATGACCTTGAATGACTCCTAATCCAGGTTTCAAGGTCACGAAGTTATTATAGATGCCCTCGACGTACAGTGTGCGCCGCTGACGCGCGATCTGTTTGCGATAGCTAAGTTTTTCGCTATAAAATATTTCAGTTAACCGCCCTTGCCTCTCCAGACGTGCCGCGAGCGCTGTTGGAATCAGCGCGACTTGTGCACCAATTCATCTAATGACGCTGTCATGCAGCCGTGTGAAAAACACCACCTTGTGGTATGACCTGGTCCACTAAGACGGATGCCCGATGCGCGGTTTCAGCAGCTGCTGAGTTGATGTGAAAACTCGCTGATTGACAGGCTGACTTGGGATTCTTTTCACTAGGCGCACCCCTCCCCCACACATTGGCTGCGCTAATGTTCCGCGCGACGTAAGGTCTAGTGATGCGCCGATATTCGATATCTCGGGACGATCTGCTGTTGATTCTGCAGTTTCGCAGCGTATTTACGTTGCATACTGCTGTTTACATTACATATCGCCCTCCTCGAGTGCAGGTCAGAGTTGTCCATGGGTTGGGTCGACGCGCGGGTTGGGTTGGGTCAGGTTGGGTCGAGATTTTGCAGTTTTCGATGGGTTGGGTTGAATATGACAAAAGTACTATATTTTTTGATGATTACACAACATACAATTGCAAGGGGCCGTCGAAGTTAATTACAAGGGGGTCTGAAAAATTGGCGTTTCTCGACCAATATCTCGCTTTATTTCGAAAACGGTACAAGATACGGCCGTAGTTACAATGGAAGACCATGCATTAACTGCCGACAGTTTTGCTGTTAGTTGTATCGGGTTGGGTTGGGTCGGGTCGGGTCACCGAAAATGGACCCACGGACAATTCTGGTGCAGGTCGTCATTTCCTCCACATCTCCCCACCAGTTGTATTGCCGCGCGATGCTATGCGTAAGCGCGGCCTGTGCCTTGGGGCGGTGTCTGTCTCTTACGTTTGTGTAGTGTGTTGAAACGTCTAAAGATACGGCCATAGTTGCCATGGAATGCGAATAGGAAACCGTACCAAAGCTTACGAATGGTACCATTTCCAATAACCTTCAGTGACCGGTGACCCCTAACCCAGAATTCAGGGGCATGCCATTAGTCGACGTTGAATGTCTCGGACACGGTAAAAGATAGAGACAGTTAAACGAAAAAATATTAACTACATACTAATACTAATAAGGATTTGAACGTCTTTATTCACCTAGAATGGTAGCAGAAAATAATAGTAATAATAATAATAATAATAACGGATTCGTATAGCAGCGCCTTTAGGTCCGAAGATACAGAGGCAAATAAAAAAAGAAGAAAAAACAACAGGCAGTGAACGAACAAACAGTGACCAAACTGACCTCATCCTAACTTATCTACACATGCCCTACTCAAGGGTGTCATTTCGAATGACATTGAGTGACTTTGAATGAGTTCCGAAATATTCAATAACACGAAGTATGCGCGGCCTCTCTGCGATAGCTGAGCTTCTTACAACTTTAGTTTGTCGGTTTGATTATCATTGTTCACATTTCAAAGAGGAATTTTGAAGAGGATTTCGGGGAAAAGATATAGGCTGCTTGAAATTTACAGGCTTTGTTGTTGACAACCATCTTCTTATCAGCTGATTGGCAGTGACCTCGCTCTGGCGACAGCCCACGAAGTAACGTGCCCGTTTCTAAAGTTGTCACATTGTTACGGTGTTTTGTAACCGGTTTGATCGTTAGCAAAAGTTGCAAAACGATTAAGGTCTCGCCAGAACAAAGGATCATGTCATTATATTCGCGAGGTGGCAGCACCCTGTGGTGGGGCGCGGGACGAGGTTTGCTGTGTTTGACATCACTGTCTCATTACTGAGGTACAGTAAAGTAAAGTAACGGTGGATTTGCATAGCGCATCGTGCGAACACGCCTCTGATGCGCTACCGCTTCCCGTAAGTCGGCGCTGATCTCCGCTAGCCATTCCGTTCAGCCAGGCACCAGCACCACACTGCGAGACCACGGATACGGGCTGGTGTATCACGCGATGTGCCTGTTTACTTCCCCAGCTTTCGCCGGTTACTCATTCCAGCCTGCCACCGGGCGGGCTCAGGCTGAGTAGACCTGGGTGCCTGGTTCTGCGCCGAGGTCGTTTACACGTCCAAAGGCGATCACCCACCCAGGCACTAACCGGGCCTAGCGTAGAGTAACTACGTTGATCAAGTCCAACACGTTACCACAACACTAAACCGACAACCAGTATTCTAAACGTTCGTGTACTTTCGCGCCTCTGTAATTTAGCAAACGCGACTCGCTTTCTTGAAAGTTTGTTTGGGGTGCTGTGGACCCAGGTGCATGTGCCAGTTGGTTTCTTGCATGTCCACGTATGCTGGTAAGGGTTAATAAATTTTGCAGTGTACCAGGTAAAGATCTGAGCCATTGCGCACTGACACTTTATGGGTAGTGGGCGCGGAAAATGTAATAGGCGGAGATACGCGTCCCAAATGTGCATATTGGACTTTCAAGCTAGTGAGTTGTATTATTGTTGATTATTGTATGCGAATAAGCTAGATTCTAGGTTTTAATTGCAGTATAAAGACGCACCTATTTGCTGTCGATCACTAGCAACTTGCGCTGCTGTGATCTTTATAGCGATTGAGTCGCCAGATATAAATGGCTTCACCTACTTGCTTACTTACTGATTTACTTACGCCAACAATCGTTACCAGATTTAGTTTTGTGCCTCACTACTTATCCCCCCTGTATTTGGCGACTACCGTATGCGGTAGCAGCCAATAAAGCAGCGGTACACAGCAGGGTTACATTTCGGTCCGCAGTGTATAGCTGCAATTACCACAGACAGGTCCACAAATGATCGAAAGATGCGAAGTCACTGCGCGACCGCGCAACTTTTTTATCGCATGTAGCCGCGCATAGGCTGCAGATCGTACCAATGAGTCATCAGACGACGGGGGCGTTCATCCCCTAAAACCGATGATGCAAAGCTTCCCCAATTTCCGCTCCCTCCGCTTTCCTGGTCTACCCTACCCTTCTCATCTTTTGACCGACTAGGGGTCTCCCCCAACCGTGCCGGGAGCGGAGCCCTGGCTGTCAATCGAACTGGATTATTTTGAATAGATCTACGCATTAAAAACTTGGGTTTCTGCTACTAGGCATCCATTCATTCGTCCATCCGTGTATTTATTAGCAAAATGTCAACATCATGAAAATAATAGGACAACTGACAGTGCTGAATGCTAAATGGAGCGCCGAACAGAAGAGGGAGACGCTCTGTTAAAACTTCTGTTCTCCATAGTAACACATGATCCTATACATTGGTATTATATAATAATGCAACAAATCAAACAATCAAGTATCAGCTATATACACAACACTGATGGGGTGATAAAAGAAAAAAATAATAAAAGGAAAAGGAAGAAAGTGCAAAGTGCACGGTGTATGGTGCATGACGGGTTAATTATCATCACGCTCTTTGATGATTAACCCCCATTTTGCTCCCCCCCCCAAAAAAAAAATAGTGCGTCATCCCCTTAGGATGGATGCCTCTCTCAAGTGGACTCGCTCGCAGTTCGGACGTCTCTCTCTATAGACGTGGACGTATTAATAGAGAAATTCATGCGTCGAGATTCGAGAAAATGATTTACTCACGTCAGATAACTACGTACGGTCTGAACGACTTGGCTGTTAGCACATGATCGCCGTGTGACATCAGAGTCAGACCCGTCTAAACATCGCCGGAATCAAATTTCTTCGTCCACCGACGCGCAACCACATCAAAGCCGTTCGGCGCCAACGCGTTCAGCTGCCGTTTGGTCGAGGTCAAGGCACTTCCTTCGTCTGGCTCTGCACTGCTGCCATCTTGCGGCTGCCGGTTTATGATATAGCATGTTGTGCCATGGGATGATGGGACTACGTGCTTTAGCGTATATAAACAAGAGGTCAAAGTAATTTGACAAAAAAGCGCCTCACGGGGGGCCAATTCGCCGATTAGGGGTCACCCCAGGGGGTCGAAATTTGTACCATTGAATTCCTGGGGTAGGGTTTCCTATTAGTGTTCCATAGTAACTATAGGCCTAGGATGCACCGTTTGGCCACAGT
>Ga0209339_1001139_pt1 | contig 10972 bp, 8 predicted proteins | sample OlaalgELextract3_FD_187376 | JGI IMG/M metagenome (GOLD analysis project Ga0209339, IMG submission 187376) | Olavius algarvensis symbiont microbial communities from Tuscany, Italy - Type A ELBA extract 3 (SPAdes) (version 2) | ecosystem: Host-associated > Annelida > Digestive system >...
GCGAGAGCACGGATACGGGCTGGTGTATCACGCGATATGCCTGTTTACCACCCCAGCTTTCGCCGTGTACTCATTTCATCCTGCCACAGAGAGCAGGCTTAGGCTGAGTAGTTGTGGGTGACCGGTTTCGCCCCGAGGTGGTTTACCCGTCCAAAGACGGTCACCTACCTAGGCACTAACCGGGCCTAGCGTAGAGTAACTACGTTAACGTGTTACCACTACGCTAAACAGGCAATCAATGTTCATCGGTTTACTTTTAATTCATTTTTCGTTTAGAGTTTTCTGTTTAATTCCGTATAGTAGACTAAGCTGGCTACACTTAAGTTTTTGACTCCACATTAAATATAAGCCTATCGCATCGTGTCGTATCGTAACTTCTAGCTTCACGTACGTTATTTTTGACTATGCGCAATATTGTTGACAATGTATTTACCTCCGACAACGGAGGAGGTAAATGCGATTGCCCGCGATGTTTGTCTGTCTGTCTGTTAGCAAGATTACTCAAAAGCGAGTGCATGGATTTCGATGAAACGTTGCGCGTCGACAGGTGTCGGCACATGGGCGAACTGATCAACTTTTGAGCCCGATCCGGATCATAGTCCGGATGCCCGAACCGGATTGCTTTATCCCGCAGCGTATGCACTGCAACGCGGAATTTTATTACGTCGGGAAAATCCCACGACTGGTATTAGACGCCCGTCGAAGCAGCGACTCGTGGTTTTGAGGCGTCGAGATACCGTTGTCGGAGGTAAATGCGCTCTACCGAGTGCACTTCTAGCTAATAGTAATATTCATTGTGTGCATTCATTTAGTTGAGTTTTGTATTCTTGGTTCTTGATGTCTACACGTGTTGATATCCCCGCCGGTCTAGACTGGCCGGATACATGATGTTCTACACCTGCCCTTCCATTCGTCCTTCCTTCTGCTCGCTCGTTTATCCGTTATCAGTGAACACGATATTTTGAACAGACACACGAACTGATGACGCCGCGTGCAGACTGCCGGCAGGAAATTAAACATCGCAATGTCGAAAAGAAACGCTATACGTTTCAATTTCAAACTGAACGGATACAAGAAGCTCAGCTGTCGCCGACAGACCGCGCGACGCTTCATGTCATTGAATATTTCGCTAAGTCACTCATGGTCACTCAAGGTCAATCAATCAATCAGAAAAGGATTAAAGTGACCAAAGTAACAAATGTTACTGCGAGACCACTATTACAGTGCTAATAAATGAAGGATCGTTGAAATAAAAAAGGTCATTCGAAATGACACTGCTGAGTGCTGAGTAGGACGTGTGTAAGTCCCTATTCGTATTCCATTGAAACTATGTCTGTATCTGGTACCATTTCTGAGATATTCAGCATCAAATAATGGTGTGGCCTTAAAATCATGGATAAGGGTCGTTTAAGGTCGTCAAATATGGCGCCGTTCGATAGATCATATACGACTTACTATCGGTCTTCCATTGTAAGTATAGCTCTACCTTGTACCATTTTAGAGTTATTTGACGTTAAATAATATTGTGACCTTGAAATCTAGGTTAGGGGTCATCCAAGGTCATTGGTAATGGCACCATGGGAAAGCTTGGTTACGGTTTCATATTCGCCTTCCATAGTAACTATGGCTTTAACTTGCATCATTTCGGAGATAAAACGAGATATTGGTCGAAAATCGCGATTTTTCATACTCCTTGCATTCGGCGCCCCCGTTGGGGGGGGGTCGCCGTCGGAATATTGCCGTACAGTTTGGTATGGAAAAACGATTGATTTGAGGATATGTTCAGTGGTGTCGACAGAATACCGGCGTATGACGGACAGACGGACAAACGGACGGACGGACGGACGGACGGACAGACAGACATCTTGCGACGGCATAGTCTGCGCTATGGACACGCGTTGTGCGGTAAAAATTTAAGAATAACAATTTTGCGTGTTCCTTCGACAATACTAAACGACTTCACAAAGTTTCAAAAATTGTGTAACAAAGGTTCGCCTTAGGGCCTTAGGCCTACTACCGGTAAAACGCTGAAAAATTCTGTCGCAGTTTTATTCAACTTTACGGTGATATATTATATCCTTTCTATGAAGTTTGGCATTTAAGAAACAACTCCTTCAAAATGGATAATCGTGCAATATAGACGATAGTCTTTTCTTTCCACTTTCAAACGCCACCTTAAAACCTTTTTCTTCTTTTCCTGTTAGCACATGCAGCGCGTTTGGGGTTCTTTTACAAAAAGCGCTATATAAATCTACTGTTATTGTTAACTAAATCTAAAGCTACTTAGTTGACTGGAACTCGCGTAAACTATACACGCCATTCATGATGCAATCCCTGCACGCGTTCAACGTTTCCTGTAGTGTACAGCGCTGACATTGTCCTATCAGTATTCACGTCATGTTAGCAAACGGACTACATAGTCAGTTAACTCTATGTACACGGTGTTCCAAAACAAGAGGTCAAAGTAATTTGACAAAAAGCGCCTCACGGGGGCCCATTCCCCGGTTAGGGGAAAGTTGTACCATTGAATTCCTGGGGTAGGGTTTCCTATTAGTATTCCATAGTAACTATAGGCCTAGGATGCACCGTTTGGCCACAGTGCACGCGCGTGACAACCAACGACCAACCAACCGACGACCAACGACGTCATGACACAGCCTATCTCAATAAGCGCCTCTTTTACTAACGTAAAGTGAGGCGCTTAAAAACTAAGCCCCTTGATGTTTGATAATAACTTTGGCAAATGTGGACCAATTTTCAAAATTCTTTCACCGGGTGATTCGTAAGAAAATTCTCTATGTACACATCACAGAGATTCCACTTTGACAGCACCTCAACAGAGTGTTGACGTATTCCTGTGAACACTTTGAGGACCTGATTTAACATTTAACAGTAGTTAGACAGACTGTCTCAAGACTGCTCACACTGACTGACTGACTAACATTTTGAAGTTTGTCAGACGACGTCTCTTAATGAACAGCTGAACCTTATTCAGTTGAACATTGTTGCATCGTGGCGATTTTTTCACCATGATTATCTTCGCAGTGCACCGTCTTCGTTCTTTCTAGGCTATACTTCATATGTTGTACACACATTGAATTAAAATCATTAGTGCGATATTTTTGTGGCAGGTTACATAAGATCTCACATTTAATTTTACTTAAACATATTAATTGTCACGTTCAATATGAAAATTTGGTAACATTTTTGGATTTTCGGCTTTCACAAGGCATTGTAGCAACATATTGCAGGTTAGGTGGACATCTTTGCGATATGTACATAAAGAATTTTCTTGCAAATCCCTGCTGAAAGAATTTTGAAAATCGGTCCACATTTGCCAAAGTTATTATCAAACATCAAGAGGCTGTTTTTTTGGAACACGGTTTAGATCATAATTTTTATCGCCAATTTAACAGCAAGTGTATCGGAGACGATACAGGGTCGTAGCCAGGATTTTTGTTGGGGGAGGGGCGACGAACTGGAGGTTCATATGCTTGAACTGAGTGGGTCGAACCCAGGCGCATACCCAATTTTGCCGCGACATTGTCTAAATTGCGCAACTATATGTAAATCTTTATTCACCATATTAATGGTAAACGCTTCAGAATGTTTACGTTTAAGCCAACAGTACGTTCAAACCATGAACACATGAATTGGCTTTAAAACTACATGAGAAAAAATGTCAATAAATTGGGGGCATGACCTCTGCTCCCCAAATCCCGCATTTGCAAGCGGGGAATTTATAATTTATATTTTTTTCGTTTCACTGCATTATGTTGTGAGCTAAATTAAACTTTAAGCCGAAACGGCGAAAACTGAAATTGCCGCTGCTCTGAAAGGGTTAAATGTTGTGTATTGTAGGGAACATAATTGTGGAGCAGGGAGCGAAGGGACGCAGGAGGGGGGCGAAGGGAGGCGGAAAAACTTGGGGCGGCTTCTATCGATCGGAACGTGATGCAGAGCGACGATGCGTTGGTAATGACGTATTTCCGATCGTGATGAATTGCAGGTAACGCAGCACGTACTTACCGACGTACCTGTATTGCCTCTGTATCTGACGTCACAGCACTTAGTTACCGGCGTACCTGTATTGCCTCTGTATCTGACGTCACAGCACGTACTTACCGGCGTACCTGTATTGCCTCTGTATCTGACGTCACAGATTAACCCGCATCACAAGTCTTACCACTACGCAAACCTGAAACTTGCATTCTTTTTTTACCTGGCCGGCGTACCTGTATTATTACTGTCGCATCATCCACACTGGTGATGACTACTGAATTGGACGTGAACACGCGGCTATTCACCTCCCACCTGATAATGCGACACGGAATACACGAACGCGGACTAGCTGACCGGTAGAAAACAAACAGAACACACGACGTACGCTTGTTAGTACTCTGTTTCCGCAGCAGCATTCAGGTGTGCTCTATCGTCAGGAGATCATGCTGCTTTACCTGCCTCCGCACTGTACAATGTGTCTAAAAAAACGAGCCAACTTTGGCAAGCTGTAGGCCTAGTTTCTACAAACATTGACTGATTTTTATAATTTCGAGGAAACGGCATCAGCGCACTTTCAGAAATTATATGCGTATTCTACTTTCCTTGTCTCTTCAATAAAATTCCGCTTATTTTATTTGCTTTTAAACAGATGCGACGGAAATGATGCGAAACAACGCGTTTTCCGGTGCCTCTGAAATAAGCCCGCTTTATTTTAGCAGATGTTTTCACCTTCACGGCGTCACGCATGCACGAAACCGTTGTTTCCATTGACCATCAGCTTCGTTGAGGACATTTTGTGATATGCTTCCCCATGTTCAATGAGGCGATGCTTCAAGTCGCTGTTATCGCGTCACTTCCGTCACAGTACAGTCAGGGCTCTATATAAACTTTACCTACCTAAATAATTTTATCAAAAGTCGTGATCACAAAATCGACAAATTAATATTAGGCATTAATAATCATCACAAAATTGATAGAAGATTAATATTAGGCATTCCGTGCGAACACCCATTTATGTTATGTTGTGTGACCTATATTATGACCTTGTGACCTTGACCTTTGACCTCTGATCTCAAAGCAGATCTGCGAGTTTGACATGACATAGACAATTTTGTGATTTATGGAGCTTTTTGTTGTTAACTTAAGGACAGACACGGGGCAGACGGACAGACAGACACACAGGGTGCAATACGTAATGTGTCTTCTAGAAGGACGACCACATAAAATTATTTCGATTGCAGGCAGAACCCATGAAAAATACACATACATAAGAAAAAAATTAAGAATGGAGAAAGTAAAAAATAAATTAAATAAATAAAAATTAAAAAACGTAAGAAACAACATACCACGTTATTACCATCGAGGTAATAAAAGTTACTACAGTAGCTGGCGCCAACGTTTAAATAATTTAGATTGAAAGTAAATGTCTGACGCAAACAGATTAACCAGATTAACGATCCGCCGCCTGATTATTGTCCAGTTTGTGTGCGTGAAAAACGAAAAAGTGACGGAACTCGACGACTTCTTTGTGCCCTGCAGTTACACGATCTTGATTTCCGAATCCAATACCGACGTATGGTTTGATTTCCCGCCGGAAACTCGCAGAATAATTGCAGTTATTACAGCCGGTATATTGTTTCGCGCCCTCTTGCAAACATTTCCCAGTCACAGCAATAAAACACTAATATTTACTGTGATTAGTTAGATATAATGCCTCGGACGGCACGGCCAATATTATTTCCGTTTTATAAGACCGGCAACGGTCACGTGATCGTGGAGGAAATTAACGCGGCATTTACGCACTAAATGCTGCTCATTTATCAAGCATGAGTACATAATTACATTTTGCTAACGATTTTCGGTTTTTGCAGAACATAATAATTCGCTAGGCCTATAGTGTGGCTAGGCCACACTCGACTTTAAACACGAGTGAATTTATATAGTAGTAGTTGTCTGCTATTATTAGCAAACAATGGCTTGGAGCGACATTACATTTTTTTCTTTTTTATCATCTACCATTTCATTGGTGAGTAAAGATTTGCTTTACCGACATTTAGCATCCACTTGTGACTCGTGAGTATCAGGTGGGTGCAGTTGGTCTAGCGGTAGAGCACCGGACTCGTAACTGAGAGGTCGCGGGTTCGACTCTCACTCTCCACTGCAAGCAACCTCCAGCAAGTTGCTAACCAACTCAGCCTCCTATCCTTAGGGGGCCGAAAATGAGTAGAAAGCTCGTAAAGTTAGACTTCGTTATTACGCTCCTGTGTTCACGAAATTGTTTCAATCAAGCATTGTTTACGAAATTTTTAACTTCTAACTGCACAACAGCACAGTGCCTTGATTCCTGGACGTTTCGATAAAAAGTACAGTTTTGTAACAATATTCTCTGCAAAACTTTCGGGTAACTGTTTACTACATATTGGTTAAGTTTATTTATGTTTTTGTTTTGTTGTTTTATTGTCGCCACCAACTTCTTGGCGAAACAAATTTGTTCAAAGTCTTCGCAGGAAACTCGAAACAAGTACCTATCGGGTTTGTGAGCACACCTTTAGCTATAAAAAAATTGGCATTTAGCGTCTGAGGTCAGTCAATCAATTGAGAGTGCCCACATCGCGCCGATCGGGCCGAGTGGGTAATTAGTAAGATCATCAAACGGCGAGATCGAAGTGTTTATGATTGTGAATCGCGGCGGTGCCGCCTGGCGGCGCCACTAGCCGACACCGGTGCCAGCCAGTCTGTCTATCTACCATCTCTTCAATCCACAAGCACCTGCCATCCTCCCCCTCCCTCGCCGCTGGCGGTGTGGTCGAAACATTCTCAATGGTTCCTGCTCTCGAATTCAATGCTCGAACGGCGCCGCTTTATAAGCAATACAATGCGAGTCGATGACGTCGGATACTTAAATTCGCCCTCGAGACGGGAACGCAAACGCAAACTTCCCGTCCGGATTTTGCCATTTTTATCGCGTGTCAGCACAGCACTGCTGACGCGCGATATTGATAGAGTAATTCTGTCTGTCCGTCCGTCTGTCTGTCTGTCACGTTCCGGTAGCCCATTTTCCCCAGTAGGCCTACTAAACATCTCTGCAAAATTCCAACGGGTTCCCCCCTATGGGGTGTTGATACAAGAGAGCGATTTTCTGTCAAATCGGACGCGTAGTGGCCGTCTCGGCCGCAGGGCGAATAAGTTGCTTTGCGCTGCTTGTTTTCGGCTATTTTAAGACTTTTATTGTAGTTATTTCTCTGCTGCATGAGCGATAAAACGCAACGTTTTAAATATTGGTCAGGAACCTGACGAATGTTGTAGTTTTGCGTCATATTCGATGACGATTCGAACTCAGGAGCTTGCTGCGGAGACTGGCAGAGTTCGCCATCTTTCGGATGGTTCTGAGCTTCTGTCGTTGTCGGCAAGGTTTGTCACATGCCTTGCAGGCGGGTCGGACGAGGCGTCTGATAGCCCTACTACAGCACTGGTCACGCGAATCGTATCAATTCCATCGATTGCCGAGTGAACACAATGCCGCGGACTGCAGGACCGCTAGCCCAGTGATGTGCAGTTTACCGGTAACTAAAATGCCGTGGTATTCGACGGTATTACTCGTACGAAGTCGATTATGAAACAGTAATATCCACAGTTTATGCTGCCTTATGAACATAAATCTTTTAAACAAACAGTGTTTCTATCAGAATGGTAAAATATTTTGCGGTGTCAACAGTTACAAGTGTTCGAATGCTGTCATATTCAACATTGACACAGCCCCACAATCGTTTTGCCACGCGTTTATTCTCCTACCGATGATACGTTGTTCGAAGTCATCATCATCATCATCTTTATTTGTTCAGATAAAAATACCTGATGCAAACGAAGAGCACATGATAAAACCTGAACAGGACAGCAAGGTGGAAAAAAACCACACTTACTGCTGCCCTTGAATAGAAAAAGAAAAAAACACAGAATTTACATAATACACTACAACTAAATACAAGGAAGAAAATATAACAGTAATAAAAACAACAATGGGAGTGTTAGCCAAGGACCAGAAATCCGCTGTTCAGGTGTGTCAAATCGCTACTGTTGTTATGGATACCACTCAGCTAGTTCTAAGCCGATTTAAAAACTTTTAGCATATGAACTGAGAATTGAAAAAGGTCTCATTTTACCAAAAATAATTAGTAAATGTTGTGAATTGGTGAAGTTATGTCATCTTAATTGTAGCGGTCCGTTTTTTGAGACACACTGTAGTTTCAATAATACGCCTCTGCCAGTCTAGACTGACCGAAGGAGTAATGCTTTCTACCTGGCCGTTTGTGTGTTACAAATTTTGTGAACGCGATATTTAGAAAACGCATAAACCGATTTTGCTGTAAATTTGCACAGGTGTTCCACGGGGCAAGATAGTGCGTACCGTGACGCTATCATTAGCGCCGCTGTTTATCGTTCCGTGCCCTTGTCATGTGGACCAGCTGTGTCAGTTGACATCAAGATCGGTTTATTCGTTTTCACGATAACGTGTTCACGAATTTAGTAACATAAGAATGAAGGAGCGGACAGGCTGAGAATATTATGCCCCCGCCTGCCAGTCTGGTCTGACAAATGATGCATAATAATAATATATCAAATCCGTACACGTGTAGGCCTACACACGTAAAAATAAAGAAATAAAAATTAGAAAACAGAACATAGAAAAAATACCTTTGATTGTTACTTTTGTGGTAGGCCTATTGTTCAATAAGCAAGTTTATTTCACCATTGCACGCTAGCGTAGAAAAAATAAATAAATTGTACACAAAATAAACAAGAATATATTTAGGCCTGTCCATAATCTGACAGAGTTCTGCGGAACGTGGCCCAGTGCCTCGTAGCTGGCTACGATGTGAATTTCGCGCTCCGCACATCTCTAGTCGTCTCGCTCCAGTCTGTCGCCGATCGGGCGTAAATTAATTTCTCTCGTCGTTCGACCGTTACATCGCACCCGCGTGTTGTTCACACCGCGCCAGCCGTGTTTAGCAGAACCCTAATTTTATTGCAATACGCGGGCGCCAACTTTTGAAGTGGGATTGTCATACCCCACTTTTTCTGAACTGTCGAAAAAGCAGAGCTCAGCCGTCACAGAGAAGCCGCGCAATTGTGTCTCGTTGAAACATGAAATGTAGGTTATAGGTCACTCAAGGACATTGAAACTTTTAAGATTCAAAAGTTTCCTATTCGCATTCCATAGCAACTATGACCGTATCTTTAGCCGTTTCGACACAACGCACGAAGGTGACAGAGACAGACACCCAGTCAGCCAGACATTGCACTAGAGCAAGAGCCGCGCTATGCAGCCTCGCTAGGCTGCAGTCGCGCGGCAAAGATGATCAGTGCAAAAAAGGACTAGTAATTCATTTGGTAATTTTACCTTGCCCCGGTGAGGTGTTGTTTTTGGTTGACTGCGTTCGATACACTGTTTGTTACCATGCAGCATTACGGGAAACGGTTCCTACAGCCATTGACACGTGAAACTACAGTGCATGGGGGTTCTCCTGGGGTATGGGATATACGTCCCTCATCCAAAAGCCTGGATTCCCTGTAACCCCCAAATAAAGTTAATAGTATGTTAGTACATGGCACTTAATTAGTGCCATACAGGGCCGCACCCTGGATTTTCATTCGGGGGGACACCCCTCCCTTCCTTCCCCTCCCCTTCTTTCCCCTCCGCCTTCCTTCATGCCCTTCCATCTCCCCTTTCCCCATGATCCAGCTAAGGGTATGGGGAGCGCTGTAAGCTCCCCAGCGGGTCCGGGCGACAAACGATTTTTGGCGAATTTAGACCATAAAATCAAGCACCTGACAACAACCAGTTTGAACGGATTTTTAATCAATTGACTGTCAAAAGTTTCCATGAACCGATCTACATTGAACGACCACTGAACCGATGTGTGAAAAAGACTGACTGAAGGACAGATCAAAATTTTTATGTCATAATTTCGGGGAGGGAGGTTGAACCGGTAACCCCCCTTCCCTTAATTACGGCCCTGTGTACTGAGCTGAAGGCCCCAGCTACAGTAATGGTCACCCCACTGCCACCAAACTAAAATCCTAGAGCCGCCACTATGAAACTTTCAGAAGATATCGATAATGGCTCTGGAATTATGTTGTTAAATTAACCGGGTGGCAGCACCGTGTAATGAGGCACGAGACGAGGTGAGGAAGCAACACGTGCGCACAATGTGACACACAACATACTGGTCTTCTTAATTCTTCTCGTGTGCGTTTTATGAACCATAACTGGTCAGCCACGAAACAGCGTCTTCATCCGCAGAGTGTAGCCGAGATAAGCCGCTATTCAGTTTTGCCAGGGGACAAGATTCGACAATGTGGGACATCGTCTGGGTCTCGCCACAAGGACACAGATCAGTGTCTATAAGTCGCCATTTCCTTCTACAGGCACCGCATTGTTTCCGTACGAAAACGGTTCAGCAGAGACCACTGTTGCCTAGGGAGGTCGAAACCCGGTTGCCGGATTGTGGGGTCACATACTAGTGAACAATGCTATCACGAAGCTGACATCGACAGCTCTCAGCGACATTCACGTCGTCTCCAGTCATTATCAACCGCAGCTCTCTCTCAACGAGTGAAAATATCGAATTTCTCGACTGGGCCTATACTTGTTGACACAGTCGATCTGATTCGAGTGCTTAGAGGCGACAGACCGAAAACTCTGAGAGGGACAGGCCTACACGGAGAGGGGAAGGTCGGAAAGATAAGCTCGTCTTAGTTAATGAATCGAGACAGTAAGCCGGTCACCATGTTGATTGATTGTACGTTGGTGTTACGAGAACCTTGCCATCGTTGTAGTCATTAGTACGATACTGTAAGTTTTAATAATAATAAGCACATTTATACAGCGCCATGTACGCTTACAGAAAGCTACAGAGGCGCTCTTTTCTCTAAAGGCCCGTTTATAGCGACATAACTCAACTCGACGTCG
>Ga0209339_1001140_pt1 | contig 10971 bp, 6 predicted proteins | sample OlaalgELextract3_FD_187376 | JGI IMG/M metagenome (GOLD analysis project Ga0209339, IMG submission 187376) | Olavius algarvensis symbiont microbial communities from Tuscany, Italy - Type A ELBA extract 3 (SPAdes) (version 2) | ecosystem: Host-associated > Annelida > Digestive system >...
CCGCCAATTTTGGTCCTAAACGTTGTTTTTTGGTAAGCAACGCCCAGTTCCCAAGTGGTTAAAAAAAATTTGTAGCACATGTGCATGTGTGACGACGGCAACAGTGTGTTTCAAGAGAAAAAGCAATATTTGTGTAGCAAAATTTGGGAATTTGGGAGCTAATGGGGTCAAGGGGTCAAAATTTCTAGTCCAAAATGATATATTTGGAATCGCTGACCCTGATTTGCCTATTCACTATGCAACTTTTATGGGGCTACGATGATGATTAAGGGTAGTTTACTCTTGAGCGCCCCCACTGTTAAGCATTTTCAGGCGAAAAAAACTAAGTCCCGTTTTGGGCCAAAATTTGACGGTTTTGGGGGATAAATAAGGGTTTAATATTAAATTTAAGTTTCATAACCCCAAAAAGGCACATCCTTGCGTGATTTCACGTCTAATGAGCTATAGCGCGTAAAAATCCATCAGCCGGTCTGACCTGTACGCGAGTCTCAGAAAAAAAGGTATAAATAAATAAAAATAATTTTTGTTATATTTCACCCATTTGCCCAGAAGCCCTCAGTGGGTGGATTTGTACCAAATTTGGTATAGGGGTCCCCTCGCGGACATAATCAACTGTGCCGAATTTTTTTTCGATTGGTTCAGGGGTACTGATTTTGTGGGGGGTTGAAATTTGCCTATTCCCATAGGAATTGAAGGTCGCCGTTAACACTGTCTGAACTACCGTTCAGACTGTGACGTGTGGCATGCATGGAATGTAGGTCATCCTGTGGCCTGATTTACAAAGAATCGTAAGATAATCTTAAGATTACCTTAAGACAATCTTACGATATCTTAACTCCTGAACTTACGACAATCTTATGACAGGACTTAAGATAATCTTAAGATAAATCTTAAGATTCTTTGTTCATCGGGCCACTGGTCTTGACTTTATGTGAGTTCATCGGCTACATTTTTTCGCCCCCAGTGACCTTGACCTCTGACCTTTTGAACTCAAAATTGCTCTACCAGTTACTCCTGAAGTCGGTAACCCGGTCAACTTAAGACATTTTTATACAATCACGCTTTTAATTCACATTGTTAGGCGCCCTTGTTGTGTCTCGGCACTAACATCACCCTAATCTCGACTTTTTAGATATATAGATTGATAGAAACTCTCCTGTAAGTTTGAATGTTCTACGGTTTTCCATTTTCGAGTTAATGGCGGACAGACGCATAGAAGGACAAACAGACAGACAGACAGACTGACGAAGTGTAAAGGTAAAGGTCTGGACACTTGCTATAGCGCTGCTTACATGAGTCAGACTCGTGACCAGCAGCGCTTTACGATCTCGGAAGTGGCAGCTGACTGGCATGAGCCAATGGCGCCGCAGGGCATTATGTGGCCATCCATTGCCTGCCATAACGGACAGTTGGACCCACGGCACAGCTAGCAGACACACCATCGCCCCAATCAGCCACACTAGGCCTTCACCCCATAGCCTTAGCTACTACTCATTTCCCGTCCCGCTGAGGGTAGGAGGCTGAGTTGGTCTGAGCACACAGTAGGTTAGCAACTTGCTCAAGGTTGCTTGCAGTGAACCGGGTGTGAGTCGAACCCGCAACCTCTCGGTTACGAGCCCATACTACACCACTGCACCCAATGTAACGCGTACCGTAATGTCGCCTCCTAGGGGAGGGCCGCGTAAAAATACAAACCATCAGATAAGCCAAGGACTATTTTTGTCCAAGAAAAAGTTTAAGAACAATAAGCGGCCTATGAGTATACTGGCGGAGGGCAGAAATCAGACAGACGGTCTGGCCGTTGAACTGGGTCGCGCAGTGCTGCTAATCTAATTAGCTGTTAAAATATGAATATAACTTTTGTGATCATCTTCGGCCTTGACCTTAGATCTTTACCCTTGACCTCAATATCGCGAGTCCTTGGACATGGACTTGGGTCCAGGTTCTCGTTAACACTGTATCCGCCCTCCCCTGTGTAGTGCCCTTTTCACAAAATCCAAGATTCGCCACTGCATAAGCCACGGATTACATAGGCGGGCCTACTCTCGGCTTAGCTGTTCGTTGGTTTACACGAGTCGCCGGTCGCTCTACGTGTTTAACCCTTTAATCGCCACATTAAAACCGCCGAACAACGGACTATCATATAGCAATACAGTGATTGTTACCCCGCCCAGTCCCCTCGTCGCTGTACCAAATGTAACAGCCCACCCATCAACGGCCAGTGTACCAACTTCACTTCGTGTTATTCGATGTGGCACTATAACTGCCTTTGGAGTCTAAAGGGTTACCCCGTTGTGTGCTCTGATGCGTCCTCTGATGCTCATAGTGCTCAGTCCACTGTTAACTGATCCGTAGTCCACATATCTTTCGATGTCCACGCAGTCGCACGGTGTTCCAGATGGAAAACGCAATTTGCGACAGCAGTGAGGCACGGCATGGATGTCGGTCAAGGGCTCACTGCTGCCGGCGACCGTCCCGTGGTCCCCAGGTCCGTCCCGCGGTCCCCAGGAAGGACCCTACGCCATGATCCGAGTGCATCGTGCATGGGTGACTGGCATCTCTCGTAAAGTATGATGGAACGGGAACCAACTATTGACTTTGGGTGATTTTTGCCGCGCGATGCTGTGCATAATCGCGGCCTACGTCAGCGTGTGGTGTGTGTTTGTCTGTCCGTCACGTTCGTGTATTGCGTCAAAACGAGTAATCGTATCTTCAAACATGTTCAACCATCGGGTAGTCACACCATTCTAGTTTTTCCACACCAAACCTTATGTCAATATTCGGATGGGCACCCCCTAACGGGGACGTAGAATGCAGGGGTTGTGAACAAGTGCTATTTTCGACCAATATATCGCTTTATCTGGGAAACAATACAAGATAGGACCACAATTACTATGGAACTGCAGTAGTAACTCGTATGCAATCTATCGAATGATGCCAATTCGAATGACCTTGAGTGATCTCGAATGACTTAGCGAAATATTCAATGACACGAAGCATCTCGCTTTATCGCTTTATCTCTTTTTGACACAAGCGATGCATACATACAAGGCGTGCATAACGCCCACTTCCCCACAGTGCCAATGCAGGAACCAGACCTGCCAACCGACCCGCGGCAGGCGGGTCATACTCGCATTCGAACCACAAACCCTCCTAACCCGCGCAGTCGGTGAAAACCGGATGGAAATGGCAAAATTTTAGTTAAATATGTTTAACGAATAGGCATTTGGACCATTTTTGCCGCGCGATGCATGCTATGCATAAACGCGGCCTATGCCATCATGCGGTGTCTGTGTGTCCGTCACCTTCGTGAATTGTGTCAAAACTAATAAACATATCAGCAAAATTTTTTCACCATCGGGTAGCCACACCATTATAGTTTTTCCGTGCCAAACGGCACATCAATATTCCAACGGCGACCCCTAACGGGGCGTCGAATGCATGTGGGGTAGGCAGAAATCGCGATTCTGAACTAATATCTGGATTTAGTGCCTGCTGTTAGCGCTGCAACAGGCCAGGTGTTGTCAACAGGGTCGCCGGTGGACCACGGCCACCGTCTCGCAAGTTATGACATATCGCTGAAAGTAAGCGGCGGTGTTGGTTGCGGGAGAAGACGACGAAATGTTTATGACAAGAAGTCTCAACCTTACGCCAAAGACAACAGAACAGCGCATTTACCTACACGCAGTGATAAATCTGTAGCCTACGCAGCCAACCAGGCCGACTCAGCCTTTCATCCTTTCGTGGTAGATAAATGAGTAGTAAGCTACAATTAGATGTCCGCAACCTCAGTCTGGGGATGCGCCATCTGGTGAATGCTTACGAGGTAGAGGCAGGTACGGTGTAATTTGCAGGTAACACTGCGTGATCCGTACCTGAGCGCCTTGAGCGTGAGGTACTACAATAAAGGCGCTATATAAATCCACTTCCTTTTTCCTTTACCTTTAGTATTGGCAGTTTAGTGTGGGCCTTAACCAAGTGAGAAAGTGACCGGGAGGGGGCATTTGACTGGGGGAAGAAGACGGGAGACACTTGACTGGGAGTAAATGACCTACCTTCGGCGTGGGGTAATGGTAGGGACTAGGGCGTCGGACTGTAGCGATCGATCAACACTTCTGCTGATGTCTTTTTGAACTGCTGCTAGCAAAGAACATTTAATCAAAAGACAACTTGTTTTCAGATCTGCAGACTCAGCATTCCCTCGGCTATACTGCCTGAGATTTTCATATAAATAAACAGTATATTTACTAAGTTATGCCGTTTGAAGATAGGGGGGTATGGTAATTATGCCTCACCATGTACTGCTGACGCGGACGGCATATTTTCACCATTTACCACAGGTTATGCCAAGAAAACATACACGGTAGCCCAAAAAGCGAGGCCACTTATGACCGTTCGCATCTAAAAAACCCTTAATCAATTTGCAGAAATTGATTTTTGTTAACAAAAAATCAGAAAAATGGCCTCATTATATCTCGTTCAGTTTTCTACTTCAATAATGCCGTTCTAATTTTGATTTGTTGCTCTAATTTGTTTTAAAATCTTTAGTCACTGATGTGTTTTGCTTGGTTCTCATATGTCACATTATTTTGCAAGAATGACGAAAATAAAAATGATTCCTAAAGTGAGGTGTTTTTAAAGATGTGCACAATCATAGTAGCGTCACTTTTTGGGCCACCATGTGTGCGGAAGGCTGCAACAAAAACTCGCATGCTCTTCATGCCCATCACAACAAGCAGTGTGGCCGCCGGGTTGAGCCGACACGTTATGCCCCCGCCCACTTCTAACCCTGACCTTTGACCGTCTGACCTTGAAATTGATGTGCGAGTCGCATCTAAGGTGGGAAAACCTCGTTTCAAATTTGGGCACGCTAGGCCTTCAGGTTCTCGAATTATTCGTTACGTACGAGATGGATGGAGAGACAGACGGACAAACGGACAGACGGACAAAAGCAATGCTTACTGCCCCTTCCCTACGGTTGGGGGCATAATAATCATGCAGATGTACAAGCACAGCTGTCGAGGTAATCACACGTAGAGAATCACAGTCATGCACAGGTGAATGGCATCAACAACATCATCATCAGAGAAATATAAGCACACTCAATGACATTTCATGCTTCACACTGATATCACACAAATATCACAGGCCCATAAACAATGCTGATAGATAATTGAAGATAATGCAAAAAAACATGCCATGCCTGGGGCAGTAATGGCACACATATAAACACTGAACAGCATGCGTAAGTCACACGGCAACAGAGATGGAAGCAGTCTGTAGACGATTCAGCATGATTTCCAACGTTCCGGTCAACATGGTTCACTGGGTCTTTCTATCTTTCTTTCTCTCTTATTTGGGGTGACACATGCTCTCTTCGCATGCCAGCACTGAGGCCTGCCTCAGAGGCTGGCCCAATGCGCAACCCCAGGGAAGGGACTAGTGTAGTGTTGCGCGACACCAACAGGCTAACCTGACACAATGACCCGGCCAGCCTTGGCCTCGAACCCAGACTCGCCGATCACCGCAGCCAGGCAGCGCGTAACATGACGCTACCGACAGCACCACCGAGGCAGGCTGGTTCACTGGGTCTCTGACGAGAGAAGTTTTGACGTGACGTGTCTCGAGACCATGCACAGGTTGGCAATAAATGCAAACTGTGAACACCGTGACGTATACAAGGTTTGATGGGATCTGTAGTTATAACTTTATTAAGGTGCCGCTCAACAGCGAGAGTGCCTTTATGCATCGATGCTGTCCATCTGTTCATTTGTCTGTCTGTCTGAAGCCAATATCTCAAAAACTAAGCAATTTAGAGCTATGGTCTCTATTGACGACCAATACGATGTCCTAAATGGGCTTTTCAAAAAAACCCATTCTTGGCCCCTAAAATTCAACATGGCAAACATCCGCCATCTTGATAATCATCAGATCATAGCCGATTGCCAGATTTCAGTGAAATTTTGCATGAGTAAGCAGTTTTTTTTGCAGAATTCAATAATGGGACAGATACCCACTTTCCACAGAATGTATTTCTTGTTTTCCTAATGCACGTTGGGCTTCGGCGAGTGGCGGCTTTCGTATCGTCTCCAATACACTTGTTACAAATTAACTTCTGAGTCTGCTGGTAAAAGAATTTTTGCAAATCTGGTGACGTTCTGGCAAGAGTAGTGTAATCTTCATGCATCGGACATCCGGCAACACCACAAGACGGTGGTGACACGGCCAGTCACTGCGACACTACAATGCCGTTCTCATGCTTCAGACATCATGCAGAAAGCCGAGACAGGGAAGGCGCGGCTGTGGCAGGGGCCGAGTCTACCTGCAGTGAGTGAGGAGAGGGCCGGGGCCACGCCGCTGAGAACGCGCTGACTGTACAAAGTCTAGAAGCTCGCTGGCGTCCATTGGACAACCAAAGTCGGGCCACGTCTTAAAATGTAGCTGCTTCACCACCCGCCTCTTTACATCCTGCACCACAACGTCACTATAGGTAACACCTTGACAACATAGATAACATCTTGACAACATAGATAACATTGTGACAACAGGCATTTGAGCCACACTATAGCTAAATGGGCAGTTTCACATCCTAACTCAACAACATACACAAAACAGCACACACGTTTCACAAATACTTCTAAAATTGACACATATATCTTTAAAACTGCAATAATTAAAATATTTCATAGTTCAAAGTCACTCATGTAACCTGCCTAATGGCATAAACAGTTAAGGCGCAGTTATAAAACTATTATTAAACCACATATTTAAATTGAAAAGTAACAGTAACTGTAGTACTCGGATTGCACTTGAGAAAATTATCTTACAAAACAGAAAGAAAAAGCATAGACGAGAACTCACCATTTTGACGTCCATAACTCTGATGACATAAAACCCTAGAGTCGTCTCCGACTTAAGTTCAACCTGGACGTCACCGTAGCAGACCGGCTCGGTCGTGGAAGGCCAATACTGCTCACACTTAATCTACAACGCACAAACCACACAATTATCATACATACCATACCATACCACATCTGGCCGCCGTGGCCTAGATTTGCCAAGAACAATGCTGAGGCCAATTAAGATGGCCCAATGCGCATGCCCTGTTCGAATGGGAGGAAGGGTGGGGAGTGTATCCAGCTGGAGGTGGTGCGCTGCTACTTCCACTTTTGCTAGCAGTGCATGTGTGTAGTGTGTGCAAGGGAGAAGGAGGGGAGATTGAAGGGCTTGTGCCTGTTATTTTATGAGCTAGGCCATTACGTTTGGTTACTCTGAGGCTGTGCACTGCTTAGTGCCGGAGCCGGCCTCATCTGTTATCCCAACGCTGGCTCACACTAGACGTCCGGGCGCTCTTAGACCTGGTTCTAGTGGCCTGTCACATATGTAAGAGGATACATGCCTGTGCCTGTCTCTGTGCCTGCCCGAGATATTAATCTCTGAATATGCACTAAGTTGACCTGCATACCTGACAAGCCACGGGGCCCAGAGTCGAACCCCGGTGGCCATATATGCCATGCGTACTGCAGCACAGTGACTTACCACTGCGCCACGAGGGCAGACAGACCACACAATTATTATCATTAATTATCAGTTCCACCGAGACGGAGGTTATATGATCAGTGCCGTTTGTCAGTCAGTCTTTCTGTCTGTGAGCAGGACTACTGAAAAAGTGATGAGCCGATTTCACTGAAACTTGGTGTTATGACTGGGCCAACCAATCGGAAGAACTGATTATCTTTTTGGTGGTGATCTGATCCTGGATACAGATTCCTGACCATTTTCTACATTTACTTACATGCAAGGTGACTGGGTCCTGTGATCATAAACAAAGCTATGTTATTATAGTTGACTGATGTTGACACTATGTCACGATGACGATGATTATTATTATTATCATCATCATTATCTAACATTTATTAATCTGCAATGTTCATAATGCTCAAGATCTCAGAAACTATGCATAATGGCTTAGGGGCTGTCTGTGGGTTGGGCAAGAAAGGTAAGTAAGTAAGTAAGTAAGTAAGAGGGATTAACGTGTCCTTAAACGACAATGTCACTTCACGGGCACGATAACAGTAGTTACGGGTAACAGAGTTTGAAGAAGTAGGTCTTCAAGCGAGAGCAGAAGACAGGAAGTGACGGAGCAGACGTGATATGCTGCGAAAAACGGAACGCTGTTCCAGATCCGTACAGTGGCAACTGGAAAAGATCGGTTGCCGTAGGTTGAGAGTCAGGTACGGCGAACAGACAGTTCATGAGACGAAGTGGAACGCAGACGCCTTCGAAACTCCGACTCTACTGGATGATGAAGTGAGTACCCTAAACCCAGACTCAGTGCCCATTTCCACCTGCCATCAACTACCACCCCTCTCCTATAATCCGGGGCACTTTGGTCGAAGTGGAACGCAGATGCCTTCAAAACTCCGACTCTACTGGATGATGAAGTGGGTACCCTAAACCCAAGACTCAGTGCCCATTTCCACCTGCCATCAACTACCACCCCTCTCCTATAATCTGGAGCACTTTGGTCAATTGATCTATGCATTAACAACTGCTGTTATGTGCCATTAACTGCTTGTTGGCAGCACCACTACATAAGTAAGTAAGTAGATTTATAAATCGCAATAGTCGTGAACAAATCAGAGATGCTATGGTAAAATCAGCCAATACAGTCACGTCTGGCTACAACGTGCAAGCAACAGCAGAAATACAACGTAACGTACGCGTCCTCTTTCCATGAGGTTTGTCAGCATGACAATTACGGAGACGTTCTGTTCCCAGATCATTCGCCAGAAGTCGTCGGTCGTGCACTTCATTGGACCCTGAGCTGCGATGTACTCACGCTTGCTGAAGAAACCCTGCCGCCACATGCAAACAAAGTCTTTAACTCTTTGTGGGAACAATACAACCGCAGAGCAACGAACCATTACACAGCAATACGGTGATTGGTAGACCGGCCGCTGATGAGTGGGCTGTTACATTTGGTACAGCAAGTAGGGGCCGTCCAGTCCCGTCCTCGCTGTACCAAATGTAACAGCCCACCCATCAGCGGCCAGTGTACCAACTTCATATTATTGAAGCAATGCTGACCAACAAATTGGAATTCGCTGTCAGCTGACCTCTGTGACCCGATGTGTAGTGACGAGTCTTTCATATGTTCATTGAAAAGATTCTTGTTCGCTAAGTACTAGTGTGTTCAGCGCATTAGAGGTTTTTCTACGACGATGCACTGTACTGTGTAAATCGACATTACACTGGAAACTTGTTATAACGCGGTCTTGGGGTCCAGTGACCAGTCCGCGTTATAGTGAGGTCCACGTTATACTGAAATGAGGCTGGCAGTCATAGTGTAGCGAGGGAAGGGGCGCCCGGTGCGTGTGGGCGAGTGTGGCTTGCTTCAAATTAGCTGCGAATGCATTGGAGCGCGCACGCACGTGTATGTGAATACAGATCAGTGCATCAAGCATGTGCTGCCAAACGCCTGACACAGCAGATCAGTTTACATCACAGCCAGTAGCCACTAGACGGGCCACATTACTCATTACTCACTCCTCCCTCCCCCTCCTGCAAAGATGAACGCTGGACATACATGTACAAAGTAGACCACGCTGCTGCTGCTGCATTCCATCTCGTGTTACATAGTGCGGGTGGTCTGCATATCTTTGATCACGCATCACGGCCAGCTGTTGATACTGTGGCTGGATGTAGCTCCCAGCCAAATGGGAGCCAACACTGTAACCGTGTTATAACCAACCGAATTAGCGTTGTACTGAAGAGCGTTATAGCGAGTTTCCAGCGAGTTTCCAATCTATCTATTCGATGTGGCACTATTATTGCCTCTGCACTCTAAAGGGTTAACGTCCACTTTAAACAGCAGGCAAATGGTGTACAAACTGTACCTTGTGCTTATCTTGTGTCGCCTTGCCTTGAGGTTAACCCTCATTACAAGGACTAGGGTTTAGTGGACCAGTCCACGAAGAAACCCATCCCTGTGGATCTAATTTTGTACAGTCTATTTTTGAAACCGTTCAGGCTGGGTGTCCTGGTCCAAACTGATCCTTCACACAAGTGTGTAACTTCACTGGCAAGTCAGCTGGCTAAGGTAATGCTTACGACGCGCAGTAAACTGTCTGAACTGCTGCAATAGCTTGCAGTCATCATCATCATCATCATCATCATCATCATCATCGTACATTTATGATGCGCCTATTACAAACAAGAGGTCAAAGTAATTTGACAAAAAGCGCCTCACGGGGGGCCCATTCCCCGGTTAGGGGTCACCCCTCAGGGGGTCGAAAGTTGTACCATTGAATTCCTGGGGTAGGGTTTCCTATTAGTGTTCCATAGTAACTATAGGCCTAGGATGCACCGTTTGGCCACAGTGCACGCGCGTGACAACCAACGACGAATGACCAACGACCAACCAACCAACGACGTCACGACACAGCCTATCTCAATAAGCGCCTCTTTTACTAACGTAAAGTGAGGCGCTTAAAAAGGACATGGGTGCATGACAGAGTCAACGATGAGTAAATTCAGCGAATAAAAGGTTAACAATGTTAAATACTGAACAGAAAAAGTGAGTTTTAAGACATTTCCGAAAGACTGCAGAGTTTGGTTCAGTGTGAATGCTGTCCGGCAGAGAGTTCCATGCTGACGGTCCGGCGTCATCATCATCATAGTTGTCATCATTGTAATCGTGACAACAATATTTCACATAAGCACATAACCGCAGTGTTTGGGAAAACAATATAAAAATTACACAAATAAAATAAAACACATCAGGTAGGAAGTGTTCAGTAACTATGTCATGACAAATACTACTACTTTCTCATTGTTCCACCGATGAAGACAGTCCATTACAGTCCATGCAGCTTTGCTATCGCTGGGCCGTCAACATGAAATGCGCTACCTGCACCACTACGCAACAACGAACTCTCTGCCATGTCACTTCGTCGCCAGCTGAAAACT
>Ga0209339_1001143_pt1 | contig 10961 bp, 7 predicted proteins | sample OlaalgELextract3_FD_187376 | JGI IMG/M metagenome (GOLD analysis project Ga0209339, IMG submission 187376) | Olavius algarvensis symbiont microbial communities from Tuscany, Italy - Type A ELBA extract 3 (SPAdes) (version 2) | ecosystem: Host-associated > Annelida > Digestive system >...
GAAGGACAATGGTTAGTTAAGAAGGCTCTGGTCCCACCAGACCCAAATCACCATGTTACAATAACACACTCAGGCAACCGCCTTTAGCATAATCACAGCGAAATGGACCCAGTTAGACAAAACCCAATCTGACTAACCTGTAAACCACTCCAGAGAATGTGCAGCAATAGAATGCTACACATTACTACAATAAGGAGCAGTTTATTAATGTTCCCTCTAACTCCAGACCAACATCACTGATTAGACTTGGCCACGGAGGATGAGGGATGATGCAGTTTTACGTCGTGCACTCCCTCTAGGTCGAGGGCTAGGACCTTGGTCAGCCAGGAAACAGCGTCTTCATCTGCAGTGTGTAGCCGCGATAAGCCGCCATTCAGGTTTGTCAGAGGACAGGATACGACAATACAATACAATACAATATAAAAAATATTAACGTGCCAGTTTCTATAATAAAAAATGAAGAATCGGAGGCACGGAGTTACGCTAAGCTACGGATTTACAGTGTCAAACAAATGAGTCTTTAGACGAGTTTTAAAAGATGCTAAGCTGTCCGCAGATCTGACAGTCATCGGGAGGCAGTTCCAGACGCGGGGTGCATGGTAGCTGAAACGTCTTTCACCAATAGTGAGTCGAGCCGGAGGTTCAAACAGCCGGACCAAGGATGCTGATCTCAAGTTACGAGATGGTGTGTATGATGACAGAGAAAGGTAAGCCGGTTGGCCGTTTCTGTACGTTTGGTAACACAGTGTCGCCACTTTGAAGGTTACCCGGCTGCGTACTGGTAGCCAGTGAAGATCGTGGAGTAGATCGGCCGTGTGGAATTTACGCCAACCGACATCACAAACAACGCGTGCAAGATTGTTCTGTACTCTCTGCAGCTTGCTTGTCGTCAACTGTGTGGCACCAAACAGCAAAGCATTACAGTAATCCAGGCGCGAACCTACTATACTGACAGCTATGTTCTTGGCGACGTCCAAGGATAGATATGGATGAAGATGTCGCAGCGCTCGGAGGTGGTAGTTACATGAACGTACAACGTTGTTGACATGGCTGCATTCATATCTTGCGATGGGCTGTAATGAACACTACTTAATCATATACTAACAAGAGCTCGGCTGTCGCAAAGGGGCAGCGCGATGCTTCGTGTCTCTGAATAGTTAGCTTCAATACGCTGAGTGCAATCTTCTATATCGGTTGATTCGGCGTCAGACTTACCACTGCAAATTCCGTTCGGTGGTCATTGGCGTAACGTCAGGTTTCTTGTGAAAAACACTTTGTCGTCGTCGCCCGTGAACAACACAACTCCGCCTCCAGCGAACGGCGTCAAAGGTGTGTTTCACACCTAGCTTTCGTAGTATACAGGACGCGATGAAGTAAAACTAGAATGGTTTGGCTACCCGACAGTGAAAAAAATTTGAAAATATGTTTACTCGTTTTGTCAGAACTCACAAATGTGACAGACGGACGGACACCGCCTGACGGCTATAGCCGCGCTTATGCATATGCATCGTGCGGCAATAAATGCTACATTTTGCTTCATTCGTAAGTTTGCATTTGATTAGTATAACTGTACTTCACCGTTCTCGGATTGCATTTTTGACAGTATCTGCTGTTATCATGCTACATTGTAATTTGTTGCCACATTAAATTGCAAAACTTGAATGTATATCTCTAAAGCCTGCCTTTTGTGTTAACCAAAATATTATTTACTGCATCATATACATCAAAATTTTTACTTTAAGATAACAAACTAGCGGGGTTTTCTGATTATTATTGATTCGCGAGATCGTCAGGCGATCCTTCTTTTTACTTCGCGTGTCTGTCGTTCATTAGAACTGTCTGTCTGTCATTCTGTCTGTGAACAGCCAAAGTTGTACTTTGCTTCGGCTGATTTCGATGAAACTCGGTGTGTAGTACCTGCTAAGGCCCAAGTGTGCCGCTTTGCGGACTCAGCCACTAGCGCCCCCTAGCGGCGGAATTATCAACCAAAAAGTGTCCAAATTTGGCCCCAAAAATGTACAAGTTTTTTTTCACCCAAAAACGATTGACAGTGGGATACTCAAGAGTAAATAAACTACCCTTAAGCACCCATGACTTCCTATTAGCTGTCCGTAATAACTATGGCCCCGTCTTGTACCACTTCTGAGCTAGAGCGCTTCAAAAACTGAAAATCGCAAAAATATGAAGTACAGTTCTCAATTCAAGAATAATTTTTTAGCAAATTAACAATGCTACTCAAAAGAGCCAAGACCCTGGTCTATCATGCCACAGACAGACGGAAGACATATGCTGGCAATACCCGGACTTTTGCAAAGCAATATCCGGCTAAAAAGTAATTATCTCCAAAAAGCAACTGACTTTTCTCCATGGCAAGCTTTCACCACCTCCGTAGTCAAAACGTAGCTCTGTGAATTGAGGTATATTACACAATGCAAACATCAGAAGTTATCATCATTACTATTTCACTGGTAAAGTATATTACCAAACAGTGAACACCAGACCTAGTAGAATACATTATACACTGTGAGCCTTAAAAACATGTCACTTTATCCTCCACAATAACTCCAGTGTTTCTTGTTGGATTTTTCATATCCTCCACAATAACTCCAGTGTTTCTTGTTGGATTTTTCATAATCTTTTGCACCAATGGAAACATGAAGGAATACTCTATGATTTGTTTACTTGATGGTGTGGTGATGTCATAATTATGTCATAGTAAATGACACAAAAATTTACATTTTATTGCAGGCCTAGACATCACAATAATCTACATGTTTTATTGACAAAATAATGCAGAGCTCTGAAGAAAAAGTTCTGATCAAAAACCGCGATAGACATTTTGGAGTTTTCGATGTGTCACATCACCGTTTACTAGTATAATTGACAGCAGATTTTTTATTGCGCGTCAACATACTGACGCGCGATATTGATATAGCAAATATGTCTGTCCGTCCGTCTGTCACGTTCCGGTATTTTATGAAAATGGCTTAACATATTGTCATAATTTATTCACCGCATGGTAGCCCAATCAATCTACCTGATTCCCGAAATTCCCATGGGGTCACCCCCTACGGAGGCACTCAATACAAGTGGGATATAAAAATTTCGTTGATTTTCGACCAACAACTCGTTATATCTCGCAAAAGATAGAAGATAGCGTCATAGATACTATAGAAGGCGAATAGGAACTCGTGTGCAATCTATCAAATGGTACCATTTTGAATTACCTTGAATGACCTATAACCCCGATTTCAAGGTCATGAGAATATTCAATGCCAAATACCTCGACTAATACTAAGACATGATCTATCAAATGGCGTCGTTTCCATTGACCTTGGGTGACCTTTAGCTTAGATCTCAAGGTCACAGAGTTACTACTGATGCCCTCGACATATTACGTGTGCAGCTGACGCGCGATCCGTTTGCGATACCTAACTTTCTTGTTACATTTACAAATTAACATGACCATACTACAAGAATATGGGTGCACAAAATTCACTGCAGTAACTAACAACTATTTTTTATCGCACGTCAGCATGACAAAGTCATGCAGACTGCGATATTGCTATAGCCGTTCTGTCTGTCTGTCCGTCCGTCACATGCTGGTATTGTGTCAAAACGACTGAAGGTTTCGTCAAACTTTTTCGACCAACTGGTAGCCAAATCATTCTAGTTTTCTCAGATATAAACATCGTTGCTAAATTCAGATGGCATTTACGCAACATAGACTACCAAATTATAGCCGTAAACTATCAACGGGGCGTTAAATGCAGGTGGGGTATGAAAATTTCACGATTTTCGACAGATATACGACTATATCTCGGAAACGATGCGAGATAGACCCATAGTTGCTATGAAGCATCAATAGGAAGTCATATGTGATATATCGAACTGTGTCATTTCTGAAGACCTCGAGTGACCATTAACGGTCATATCGTGTGGTCACTTTCTACATTTTAGCAAACTCTCTATATCTCTGGAACGGATGAAGCTATGCACTTGAAATTTGATAGACAAAGTGACTTTTGTGAGTACTAGCCTAGAATAAAAACAAGAAGCTCAGCTACGGCTGACAGACTACCCAAGGCTCAACATTCGCTTTGCTGCTTGTATGTAGTAGGCCTATTTCGGTGTAAAAATTATATATGTTTAAAATTGACTGTGCCCAAAAAAAACACTGAAAATGCAACATATTTGGCCCTTGAAGGGCACCCTTGGGGGCATGACCCCAAACCCTATATGTTTGTAAAGCTCCCTTCATGGCCAACATTCGCTTCGCTGGTTGTATCTTTCCTATCTCTCCAAGATTATTGAGAGAGTCACTGCTAAACGTTTCACTGCACACGCTGATAAATTTGATCTTTTCCCAGCCCGCCAGTCAGCTTACCGTGCACACCATAGTACTGTCTGTTCATAATGCCTTAGTTCGTTCAATCGATGATAGCAAGGTGTCAATGTTGGTCTTACTTGATCTTAGTGCCGCATTTGACACTGTGGACCATGATATCCTGTTATCAATCCTAACCAAACATTTTGGTATCAGAGACACAGCTTACGATTGGTTTAGTTCATATCTATCCCTGTTTACTCAATCGTTCAGCTTCGATGGTCAACAAACAGGACTGTTTTCTGTAGATTGCAGTGTACCGCAAAGGTCAGTGCTAGGCCAACTAAAATTCATTGCATATACAGAAAACGGAGTGGAAACAATCAAACACCACGAAGTGAACTTGCACATGTACGCTGATGATACACAGTTGCACAATTGCTGCTATCCACAGAACACAGCCGATATGCGTTGTCGTATGTCTTGCTGCACGGCTGATTTCTCAGAGTGGTGCGCGTCTCATCGACTACCACTGAATGCCGACAAGACTGAAGTAATGTGGATTGGCTCAAAGCACGGTGACAGTTCACTGGTCCGAAGGGTCACTGGTCCGAAGGGTCACTAGGACAACTGGTGCGTAGACTTACACTAGCCGTGCTCAAGCTGTGATCGCTAACCGACGTAGGAAGGTGTTGTTGCAACCACTTTTGTAGTAATTACCACTGTTGTAGTACGTCACCAGTTTTGTAGTAAAATCGACAGCTTTTGTAGTAGGTCACTAGTTTTGTAGTAACCGTCACCTGTTTTTGTAGTAACAGAGGTCCCCACTTTTGTAGTAAGCCGAAGAGGTCACGAGTTTTGTAGTAGCTCAAAGAAAACTTTTGTAGTAAAAATATTTAGACCTAAAACAGTTCCATTTTTATCAGACTGTCCCATGCTATACCACATAATGGGAACAGATTTTAAAATCAGTTTACAGTGTCTGTCGTTCGTTCATTCATTCTATCTGTCAGCACGCTAACCGTCGCAGTTTTCAACCGATCTTCACCAGATTTGGCATACACCACCGGACACCCAAAAGGAAGACACATTTCGGTTGGGGGCGGAATCCAAGCCAAATATTAAATGTTGAATAACTTGAAAATGGCGCAAGATGCGCTTTCAGTTAGAATAACAGTCTAATATAAAATCGTGGGTGGCCTTCCCGAATTCGAATTTGCCGTTATTTTTTTCAAACAGTGACTCCTAACGGCCAAATTGGCGTGACATCATTTATTAAATTTTACTCGTTTAGGAAGACAGGCAACCAATGCTACTGGTTGAACACAGAGGCGGAGGGCGCTGTGCGACGGGTTACAGTGCCTATAGCCAGACGGGCAGCTGTGGTTTGTATTCTTTGCAATTATCGAAGTTGCCGGTTGACATACTCGATACCTCGCAATGTTGAGCTAAAACGTCCCGCAATGCCTGGGACAGAATGATACTCGCGTTCTGTTGCAGTAACAATAAGACATTCGCAAATTGCAACTTGCTCCTCCCACCTTCGGCCTACGAGGCGAATACATTTAAAGAACATCTTCTCTGTGTTTGAGGGGACATGGCCCCGTTACCTCCCCCACCTCCCCCGATGAGGGGATACCATATTGATCTATTCGTTGCCATTCAATCATGTGCGTGTGTGTCCGATCTAAGCACTAATTTCTACATCCCCATCAGAGGCCATCTTCATAAGTCAATTAAATATAATGACGCATGTAGAGTTACAAGAATCTATTGATTTTCGTACCGGTACAGAAGAAATAATGATATAAACTTTCATACAGTTATCAAAGAATTACAGTCAATAACACTTCCATGTTATATTGTAGTATCAAATTACAGTGAGCATTAACAATCGAGTGTTTTGTTGCATAGCAGCACGGGCATACAAATTATGAAAAATTACAGTGAAAATGAACACTGTAATGTTCTTTGTAGTATAACACGTTTTTCGCGTAAAATCATAAAAAATACAGTTAACAACAACATGAACGCTTGAGTTATATTTTGTAGCATAATGGTCATAAAAATGATAAGACAATTACACCTTGTGCACATACACTCAGTCAGGGTTGTGAATATTGCAATACTAATGTATTGCAATACTTATTGGCAATATTTCGCCATCATTACATAATTATAATGCTACGCAAGCACTAATAGAAATTTTTGTAATTATTCACCAACATAAATAATCTTTTGTTGATTCATGCAAAATGTTGTGAAAAGTTCTCTGAATTTGCCAAAGTCATTGTGACCTATTACAAATAAAATCGGTCCCTTTTTCCTGAACACTGTATATGTAGCCTATATAATTATTGTGTGTCATTCATGTAGCAATCAAAATGAAAATGCTAGCAAATTGAAACAAATTATGTTGTTTGTAAAATGCAAGGTACCATAGGAATAGTCAGATCACCGGTTCATTCCATAAAACATTAGAATAATGAGCTCAAAGTTTTCAACAGAAAATATTGCAAACAGAAATGTGTCTGCTCTTAATTCAAACTACTGTTATTTCTGTGCAACGACTCCTTAACCAAGTCAAAGTAGCAAATTTTTGAGGTGAACCAGGAAACTGTCTACACGATGTTTTGGAAATCGTTATGGATAACTGAAAGTTTCCAACTGGAGAATAACTTATGTAAACCAAAAGTCTTTTAAGCCCCGACAGATTTCCTTCTTACATACCTGGGTATTTCAGCTGTTGTGCACTATTTCGTCAGTGAGAAAGTATTGGTCAAAGTATTGGTATTGGTTATTGCAATAATTTTGAAAAGTGTATTGTTATTGGTATTGTGAATTTTGCAACAAATATTGGTATTGGTATTGCCAATAGTTTTACTGAGTATTGTTAATAACTCGGATACACTGTAATTACTTCCAGAAAACTGAATTAATGTGGTACCAGTCGGGAAAGTCCCCATGTTTAAGCGGTGTTATCTCCAGCCATGCTGACCACCACTTCGGGTGTGCACGGAGCATGGCCTTCAAGCTAATGCCTAGCCCACTTCCTCTACCCACTTGCTTAAGCAGTCGTTGCACAGAAACAACTGTTGTGCCTTCCACAAGGCCAATGTCCCTAACAAGATCGGGACGTACGTGAAAAGGTCGTAGTCCTTTCCTAAACGATCGCATCATATCGCAACGTCGACATATGATGCAGTGGTCTTCGCTAAATTTGTGAAATGCTCTAGAAACTAGGGCTATCTTTCCAATGCAAGCTATGTCTGAGTGAACAGCCATGGAAACTATCATCATCAGAATTTCGGGCGGTAAGTATGGGTATTGGTATAAGCTTTCATTTGATGCATCTGGATCTGATAGGGTAAGTTCGTCACTTGTTATCATCCTAATATTAGGATCATCACCACTGGCCTCACCGTCATCACTCCCCTCACTTTCACCCTGAACACTTTCCTCACCCTGACCACTTCCCTCAGCCTCACCACTTCATTCAAGGTCATCACTCCCCTCACCTTCACCCTGGACACTTTCGGCCAACATCCATTTAGGGAGTAGGAACTTTTGGGGACGATACCCTTAGAAGGGGCGAACCGAGGAGCAAAACGTGAGAGGGGGTCGATTTTTACGCATCAAAATGGGCCAATAATAGTCAATAGCGAAAGAACTGTGGGTCGGAGAGCTTATTATAGACAGTCGATGGAGAGTCGGCTGCGCTTTCCAACAGTGTGGGTTTAAAAGCGCTACCCCCAGGGGCAAGGCCTCAGAGCAAAAAAATTGCAAATTAAAGTTTTATATGGAACGAAGTTGTATAGCAGCCAATTTTATAAGCCTTATTGACTTTTATTGTGAATTTTTGCTGATATTAGAATCAAATTACCTCGCACACGCACTCATTAATGGAAATCTTGTATTACTTCTGGACATGTCTAACACTAGCAGCAGGCAATGAAAAGTTTGACCCAAACCCATTCGTTCGCTCGTGGTTTGCTGGTGGTGTCAGACTAAGTCGACCTCATGGGTGCCAGGTCCAGCAGCCACCAAGAAGCTCTATGTTCATCAGGAACTCATGTAGATAATTGTCATGTGGATAGTCTGTACGTCTGTTAACAGTTCATGTTTTAACGCTGAGTTAAATTTGCGGTCGACACAGTCGTTTTTGCAGTGTTCAAAATTGGTGGATTGAGTGTGACACGGCCTCCCAGTAGCTGTCAAGCGACCGCTGACCACTTGCGTACTGACGCTTCAGACGTTTCATGTGACGCTGAAGGAGGCGCCATTTTCTGCGTGGAATCGGCTGCAGTTGGCCGCGATCAGCTTGTCGAAGGTTGCGGATGGTTCGGCGTTGTACATCCTTCATCTGCCTTATGACTGTCCACAAGTTTGGGTGCCGTGTTAGTGTCCTGTTCCATTTGTTGTGGAATCCTGGAAAGTTACAGAAAACACACAAGTTTGCAGAATAATAATTTTTACTAATAAGAAACATTTTTGTGGCATGACGTTATGATAGTGCGCCGGGCTGCCTTGGCCATCGTCGGCATATCTGTCACACTCACGGATTGTGTTTATAGGGCTTAACTGTTCGTCAGGATTCTTACGCCAGATTGTACCTTACGGTCCCTAGTTTCTTTTTTCCAAATATGAACCGGATCGAAATGACTGAGCCCATCATTGGATAATAATATATCAATTTATAACATGCACAGGTGCGGATGAACCGAGTGTCGCAATAAACATGAATAGAATCGAACAAGGGGTCACCCCGCCGAGGCAGTTAAACAGGAAGGAGGTAGTTCAGTGATACGTGTTCAATACAACGTGGTATACAAAGAAGTACGAATCCCATAAAATCACTCCTGCTTATGGGTGTATGAAAAACATGATTATTCACTGAACCTTAATTAATACACAGTAGATCTATTCGTCATTCCTAGTCATATGCAAGACATTACACTGCAGTATAACATTTCTTCATACCCTCCATGTAGTTGTTCGTTCTCGTGTTCACCGTCCTCTCGTAAACATTCCACAATCTGGGTGGAAATTGGCCCCGATCGTTGAGGTATACACGACGGAAGTACAACATGAAGAGGTTTAGGTTTGGGTACCGGCGTGATGCTGCCCGCCATTCTCGGCTGGTCTCAAGTAGGTGAACGTTGTTCCGTACGACCGCCAGCGGTAAAAACGCTACGGCCATGATTTTGCGCAGGAGCTTGCGGACAGTATCATTTTGGCGGTACGTGGAAGCCAACCCAACATCTTGAATTTTGCGCCATAGTGATTGAGTGAAATGAAAGAAACATGCGCATATTTGCGCATTTGGCAATTCCGTCTCGATGGCGATCACAATACTCATCTCGAAATCGCAGACAACCGAAGTTGCCTGTATCGGTTGACCAGTCAATCGACGCACACGACGATTTACAACCTGCAAAAACAAATGGATTAGCCTAATGCTTATGCTCAGAATGCTTTACAATGGCTAATGCTCACGACACACGCTCTAGAAATTTGCACCAGGAACTGGCGCCAGAAATTTGTTATCAGAAATTGATATCAGCCTTCACTACGAGCTGCAATAGGTTAAATTAAATGAAAACGTTAAAAATACGGACTAACTATTTTTGGTGCGCTCTTTAATCTTTGAAATAGTAGCTATTTCCTAAAACATATCTTTGAATATTGTTAAAAAAACAATTTTTTTGGATTTGGAAAGGTAGTGTTGTCACAGTTTATAGGCGATGTGAGCAAGTACACAATTTTTTGACGCAGTTACTCCAAAAACAACAAAAGGGGGCGTTTTCTTTGAAACACAGTGTACATCATATATTTGAAGTGTTTATTTCGCACTGCTTCAACACAAAATCGTTACTTGCCTGCAATATCTGACGATAATGCCCCACTTCTTTTCCCGAGGAAAGGGCAAAGACGAGTGGGACCACGTGTTCTTTATACAGGCCGTTCACAGTAACGATTTGTTTGTACGGCGTGGGACTCGTTTTAAAAGTTCCATCAATGTACAAAACCTGACACTGACTTAGTGCCTCTGCCTGTTTCCTGCCACAACAGACATACCGTGCATGCATATTGAAAGAAAACAGCTATAAGTAGATTAATGTAAAGCAAAACTTTTAAGTTTAAAACACACGGGGGTGAACACTTCACCATCAGCCCCAGCCGACCCCTGCTTTCATACACTTTTGATTTTGTGCATGTGGAGTGGGGTCACCGACGTAATCAACCATGCACATTTCATCTCGATCGGTTCAGGGGCTTTAGTTGAAAATATTGATTAAAGTCTTAGGGGGGCGGGGCTACTTTTTTGGTCCACCCTGTAGACACCGACCAACACACCATTGCGCAATGTAGCATCACGTTGTAATAAATTAGTTTTAATCACTCTGCAATAAAAGGCTCATTTATGTAGAAGTCAGTATTTCAGGTAAAAGAAGACCTATCATGAGAATGACTTCTATACCAACCTGTCAAAGAAAACTGCAATGCCCCAGTTGTCATTGTCCTTATGTTACAAGAACCGTGTGTTTTTCCATGTTTGGCACCAATCATCAGGAATGACAACATCTTGAATAAGACGTGGGATTGGTGGCAGCATCTCGAGTCTTGTTCGTTT
>Ga0209339_1001144_pt1 | contig 10960 bp, 5 predicted proteins | sample OlaalgELextract3_FD_187376 | JGI IMG/M metagenome (GOLD analysis project Ga0209339, IMG submission 187376) | Olavius algarvensis symbiont microbial communities from Tuscany, Italy - Type A ELBA extract 3 (SPAdes) (version 2) | ecosystem: Host-associated > Annelida > Digestive system >...
GGGAGAGGGGAAGCGGAAAGGGGAGGCAAGGAAGGGGCGGTTATTGACCGTGATGAAAATTTCTTATTTCAGGTCCTGCTAAATATGATGACGTGCACACATATACACACTGCTACAGAATAATATTACGTCAGGGACGTCACACCGTCCACAAATACATGTGATACATACAACATAAAACCTCATACGGTCACTGACATCATGCCCCCCACCACGCAGTGGACGGCACGGCCGACAACGACAGAGAGCGGGACGACGGGCCAGCCAGCCAGCGTCACTGACAGAGGTCACAGTGACCCATAGATGTCAGTGGCCAGCGTACAGTTCACAGTTCGTGAGTGATGGATGTCTTAGTCACCAGGATGTTCTGGGCACGACCTGCTCACCTTGAACCACTCATCAATACAGCTACAACACACACAGCGTCGGTTGTTAACCCTTTAGACTCCAACTTTAGGCAATTATAGTGCCCTGCCCAGACCCCTCCTCGCTGTACCAAATGTAACAGCCCACCCATCAACGGCCAGTGTACCAATCACTGTATGGTCTGCTGCTGTGCGGTTTTAATGTGGCGACTAAAGGATTAAGCCCCTGCCACAAAAAAACGCGGGCTTTACGCATGGCGATGTCATTCTGATTGTCTGTCGCCTGAAATGCGTACTTGTCGGGCACTGGCTGTTGTCGCCTGCAACATGTACTGCTACTGGCGACAGGGCTTTATCACATCAGCCATTCAGGCCGCACTGCACTGTTACACTGTCTGTCTGTCTCGCTTGTAACTCCAAGGTAGAACGCCAGTATAAGTTCCTATTTGGTGTACAGATTCCCATGGCAATTCAGTGGCGTACTGAGTCCGAGGAGTGAACGGGCTATGGAAGTTAGAACACCCCCACTGGTCTGTTCAGATATGGATAAAAGATCAGTGAAACGATTTCAAGTGCCACGAGAGGCCGCGGACGCCGGGAGCTTACAGCGCTCTACCAGAGTCCCTAGCTGGTGCGGATGGGGCTGGTTGACCCTCGTAAAGAACCCGACTCCCTACTCTTGACCTTCTGGGGCTCACTGCCCCCTTGCGAAAAATTCTGAGTACGCCATTTATAGTTTCATGTTGACGTCAAGCTGAAAGAGGTCGAAGATCAGTCACCGATAGGCTATTACTACTGCTAGCTTATCGGCGGAGTCGGCAAGTAGCTTTGCTGTCGCAGAGAGGCTGCGCGATGCTTCATGCCTCTCTGTAGTTAAGTTAACAACAGTACAATACCTCAGGTGCAGTCCTTTATTATCCGTTACTTCGGCTTCAGATTTACATACGCGTGCAATTAAATTCTGTTCTGTTCTATTCGATCCCAAATCCAGATATTGGTCGAAAATCTCGATTTTTGCCCCAGTTAGGGAGTCCACTCCCCGTCGGAATAATGACATAGTGTTTGCTATGGAAAACATATACGGCGCACTTACGCATAGCATCCGGCGGCAAAAGGCAGTAGTATAGTAGCTGTGGCCCCGCTCAGTCCCCTCCTCGCTGTATCAAATGTAACAGTCCGCCTATCAACGGCCAGTGTACCAACTTCACATCATTCGATTTGGCACTATAATTCCCTCTGCACTCTAAAGGGTTAATTGAATTTAACTCTCACCAGCTCAAAGCAATAACAAGGAATGAGTTACAGTTCCACACCACAACGACTGTCTATGCGTCACATCTGTATAACCTGCACTTGGAATCCGCTCGTCTGTGATAACAACCCAGAACTAGGCCGCGACCTAATTCTGTGCCGCGGTAACTCAGCAGGTACTTGGTCAGGTTGAGCACCACGTCCGTCCGTATATATCAGACTGAGTGTCCGTCGTCTTCGTCAGCGAGCGATCACCATTAACCGGGTTCAACAGCCAGATAACGGCGGGATGTACCGCAGCTAATTAGATACCAGTAGGCGAGTAGGAGGGGGAGGAGGCGGGGGTGGGGCGACAGGCCGATGAGCAGTAGACTGGCGGCGGAGGCCCACAAGACACGACGTCATATTCATACACCAACTTAATAATAAAAGTGAGCAGCACGACGGCGGGCGCGGTACCAGCTGAGTCAACGTCATTTACGACTCACTACGGACGTATGGCATCGACAGCAGCGCTCTATCAGGCAGCAGCCGAGCCGTCGAGCCGAGTCGCTGCAGTCAGGAAATCGCCATCAAGAAGTAGTACTACCACGAACAGACGCAGCGACAGAAATAGACACACAGACAGACCGACAGACAGACAGACAGGCGCAGTCAGACATAGCAGCTGGGCGTACGGCTGGTCCTACAGATTTATTAGCGCCCAGTGCCCGGGCGGCACTTCTAGCATTCACCGAGCCGTACCTCGGCCACCCACCACGCCAGAACCCGTACTATCAGTGAGCTGTCGAACTCACTGCCCGGGGACCAGTATTACTCTACGTGCTACTAGTACCATCAAATGTGAACGTCAAATGTGTCAGAATACAGAGAACGCGGACGGGAGATCTTTCACGGAACTGAACTGAACTGAACTCACCTTTTATGGTAGACGCAGAGACAAGGAAGCCGCGCAATGGCGTCGCCGCAGCGCAAGTCATCGAGGCAGATGACGCACTCGCCTTTGTCTTCGATCAGCACGTCGTCTAAAAGCACCGCACGTCACTCACTGGCGTATTAATAATAGCAAGAAGTATGGCCGACACGGTATGCCCCCACCTGCCTCTTTTGACACAGGTACAGAACAGAACAGAACAGATTTTATTTGGCCAATGAATTAACAAATAATAACTAAAAACAGAAACATATAAATGGCGGGCTACCAGAAGGGCAAACTGCCCACCGAAGCTGGCCGCCCTAAACATTGCCTTTAATAATATACACGTACTAACATGCAGAGAGAAAGACAGAAACAATCAAACAAGGTGCAAGATACAGCATTTTGTTTCCCGGATTAAGAAGAGGAGAGATGAGACGCACAGACGATGTGAGCTTATGACCTTGACCTTTAACCTTGAAGGTCATGGCGCTTGCCGCTGATGCAGGTCTACGTCCTCCATCCGCACACCAACTTCGAAGTTCTTAGGCCTTACCGTTCGGAAGACATGGCACATTTTGTGTCTGCGTTAGTCGGCCTGTGATCCTGACCTTTGACCTTGAAACTGGTGCGCAATCTAGCATATCATTGGGTACCATCCTGCCAATTTTGGTGATACTACCGTACGACTATTCGTTTTCGATTTATGGACCATTGGGCCAACACGGCTCAGAATGATCACGTGACCTTGTGACCTTGACCTTGGAGGTCATGGCGCCTGTGGCTGATGCGGGTCGCCGTCCATACCATACCCGTCCGTCCATACCCGCATACCATGTGTGAAGTTCGTAGGCTTTGCCATTCGGAAGATATGGCGCCCGACGTGTGTCAGCATTAATCGGCCTGGTGACCGTGACCTTTGTCCTTTTGACCTTTAAACTGGTATGGAAGTCGCATCTAAGGTGCGGAACCTTCCTTCCAAATTTGGGCACGCTAGGCCTTTGGGTTCTCGAATTATTCGCTATGTACGCGACGGACAGACAGACGGCGGACAAAAGCAACGCTTATTGCCCCCTTCCCTGTGGGCGGTGCATAATACATAAAATATTTCCAAGACAATGTTTATGGTGCTGTCATCATGGCAGAGCCATTACGAGAGTTCACGCCGTTCATCTGATGAATGTAGAACGGCGCCAAGCAACCTCCGACCCAAGACCAAGCCAGACGACTTAGGCTGTGAGTCCGCCTGTACAGGCTGCCAGAGTCTACACCCACCATCGCCATTTATTATTATTACTCAGCCCGAAAGCTGCTACTCATTTACCGTTCCAGGCTGAGTCGACCTGGTTGGCTGGTTACATACCGAGATGGTTTACCCGCCCACAGACGGTCACCCATCCGGGTACTAACCGGGTCTGATGTAGCGCAGCTACGTTGATCGAGGCCAACGCGTTACCACTAAGCCAAACCGCCAACGGTATATTGCTGTATACAGGCACAGACTGGTGCCTCATCCCCCATACTCAGTCACTCGCTCACTCAAGCGTGCAACTGCAAATGCTCTGTAACCTACACACGCTGTCATCAGCAGAAATTGAATTTTCGGCTCATTTCACAGTTGTATACAGACCCGTGGCTAGAAAAATGCTAGTCATTGTCACCACTCCCGCGTTGAGGGTCCGAGGGTATACCCCTCGAAAAATTTGTGCGCAAAATCACGCAATTTTGTGCCTACTTGCACGGTACGGCAATGTGTCACTGGCAGCGTCTTACTAAATGCCGTGAAAAATATATGGTAACGTGGGCTTCAGTGGGGGCTTAAACCTTTGGTGGAGGGGCTTGAGCCCCCCCCCAATCCACATTTTTGAACATATTTCTATCAGTGGATAAGCAAAGTGGACATGCTGTACGGTCAGTGTCGATGAAAACCAAACCAGATTCGCTCGCGAATTGACATGTAGGGCGCGTTAGAAATTTATTTGTACTGTACGTCCATTTCTGACGCACACGCTGAATGACTGGCAGCCTATGAAACGAACAGACATATCTGATGCCCTTTCTTGCTCCAAAGTGAACCAACGCAGAACAGCTACAGCCTCGTGATGTGTTTTCGAACATGCAGAGCCTATACACGTCTAGTAGTTAATTGCCGTATCACAGAACTTCTGGGAAAGTCAGTATGACTGTCAAATAAATTTAGCACCAGACAAACACCTAAATCGCCAGAAAATAATCACTACCGTGCGATGCTATGCATACCTTGGACTATGCTGTCGCAAGATGTCTCTCTATCCATCCGTCCATCTGTCACATGCTGGTATTGTGTCAAAACGGTTAAACATATCCTCAAACTTTTTACCATTGGGTAGCCTCAGCATTCTAGTATTTCCGTACCAAACATTATGGCAATATTCCAATGGGGACCTAACATGGGCTTCAATGCACGGGGTATGAAAAAATTGTACGTTTTGACCACTTTATCTCAAAAATAGTATGAGATAGAGCTATACTTACAATGGCTAACCGACAGGAAGTCATATATGGTCTATCAAGTTGCGCCATTTTCGGTTATCTTCAACGACCCATATTTCAAGGTCATGCCATTATTTAATGCTGAATATCTCAGAAACGGTACGAGGAACAGACATAGTTAAAATGAAATACTAATAGGGACTTACACATTCCCTACTCAGGGGTGTCATTTTGAATGATCTTGAGTGACTTAGCAAGATATTCAATGACACGAAGCATCGTGCAGTCTTTCTGCAACAGCTGAGCAGCTTGATAACTGACTACTATGACTAGTTCTGCTAACTACACTGAACAGTGAACAACCAACCTACGACTGTTATAAAGAGACTTGGGCATGGGCTGCACACTGTTAATGCAGTGCCTAGGTCAACTCAGCCTCCTGCCCTCTGTGAGATGGCAAAATGAGTATTAGTTTTTGAGCTGAGTAATCTTAACAAATAGCAATGGTAGGTGTAGACTATAGCAGCCTGCAGGTGGACTCACAACCCAAGTCGATTGGCTTGGTCTGAGGGTTGGCAGCCGTTCAGAACTGTTCTACATTCACTGTATGGGCTGGATGAACTCTTACAATTACTTTGTCCTGATGAGTGACAGCACCATTAACATTGTCCCAGTATTATTATTATTATTATTATTATAACAATTATCACTAGCTGTAATATCTCTCAGCGCCTACAGCACCTCCATTCTCACTCCTATGGCGTTCACCCCAGTCTTCTTCTTCTCGTATGTGTGTCATTTACCATAACTGGTCAGCCACGAAACTGCTGACTTGTATGATCCTAGGAATTTAAAATCGTGCACTTGCTCCAATGATTCTCTTTCATGGTCCACTTGCACTGATATGTTGTCTTGTCTGCTGACCACCATTATTTTGGACTTCTGTGCATTGATATACATGTTGTAGCGTGCACTTTCTTGTACCAAATCTTTGAAAAATTTCCTGATTCTTTCCTCTGTACTGGCAAGTAATGTTGTGTCATCTGCATATCTCAAATTTGTTATTTGATCTTCCACCAATCACCACCCCTTCATAGTTCTCCTCTACTGTCCTCATAATATGCTCTGCATATAGGTTGAACTCTGTCGGTGAGATGTTGCAGCCCTGTCTTGTGCCCTGTTCTATAGGGAACCATGCTGTCAGCTGTCCATTCCACCTCACCGCTGCTTCTTGATTGTTATACAGTCCTGCTACCAATTCCACTAATGTGCCCATGTCCAACATAATATCAAAGAGCCTTCCATGATCCATCTTGTGAAAGGCTTTACTGTAGTCAATAAATATCAAGTACAGTTCTTTATTTTCTAGGTCAATTAACTTTTCTATCATCAGAAGCATAATAAATAGTGCATCTCTCGTTCCTCGTCCAGCATGAAACCCTGTTTGTTCCTCTGGCAGCTGTCATTCAGAATACTGTCAAAGTTGATTCAGAATGATATGGAGTACACGACTGGCATGGCAGATCAGACTAACATTCCTATATGTCCAACATAATATCAAAGAGCCTTCCATGATCCATATTGTGAAAGGCTTTACTGTAGTCAATAAATATCAAGTACAGTTCTTTATTTTCCAGGTCAATTAACTTTTCTATCATCAGAAGCATAATAAATAGTGCATCTCTCGTTCCTCGTCCAGCATGAAACCCTGTTTGTTCCTCTGGCAGCTGTCTTTCAGAATACTGTCAAAGTTGATTCATAATGATATGGAGTACACGACTGGCATGGCAGATCAGACTAACATTCCTATAATTATTGCAGTCTTGTAAGTCCCCGGACTTTGGGATTGGCACCAGTATCAGTTTGGTCCACTCTGTTGGCCACTGCCTATTCCTCCATATCATATTATATATCCTGTGCATAAATCGGATTCCACTTTCTCCCATAGCTTTTCAGAGTTCTGTCGGAATTCCATCACATCCTGGTGATTTTTTATTTTTCAGTTTCTTCATTGCCTCTCGGACTTCTTCTACAAGTGGTGTTGGTTCATCCTCTGTTCTCCTATGAAGAAGTCTCCTTCTATCCAACTGATCTTCAGGTTGACTGTACATGTTCTCGGTATGCATCTTTCATCTATTCAGAAGTTGTTCACCATCTGTTAAAATCTTACCATCTTTGTCTTTAATGCCCATCTGTCGCATTGCTCTTTCCCCAGTTATTTCTTTTATCGTCTTGTATACACCACTGGTGTTGTGTCTTCGATTCATTTCTTCTACTTCTGTACACTTCTCCTCTAACCATTCTTGTTTATCTTTCCGCAATGCGTTTTGTAAATTTGTACCTCGCTTTTCAGGTCATTATACTCAGCTGAGCTTTTTCGTTGATTTTTCAGTTGTCACTTCCTTTCTATCAGCTGCATTGTCTCATCTGATATCCATTTTTTCTTTGCTTTCTTGGGAGTTTTCTCTAAAACTTCTTCTGCCGGTTCTGTTATCACCTTTGCTGCATGTTGTGTGAGTTCATCGATATCCAAATCTTCTTGCACAAGTGCTTCAAACCAATTTAATACTCACTGTACATTTGTCGTATGTTCTCACATTTTAAATCCTGTATATTCCATTTCACTTGCTGCCTCTCACTGTTATTCAGTCTTCATAATTTCCACTTTATCTTCCCCTATAGTAACATGTGGTCTGTATCCACATCAGCACCGGGTTTGATCTTCACATTCTTTAAGCTCGTCTTCCATCTATTTTGAATCAGCATCTATCTGATTTCTAGTCCCCCCTTACCTCCAGTTGGCCACATCTGAGATGTGACGTTGGTCTGGAGGAAGGGGAATATAAATAAAAACTGTCTCTGTGCTACAGTATTGTGCACTATTATAATGGTGCACAAAGATACGAGCAGTTTTTACAGGTCAGTCGACTGTATCGGGCTTTGATCTTGCTTGGTTTAGCTCTCTTGTCTTCCAAGCCCCTCTGTGTCTTCGGTCAAAAATGGTGCTATATAGATACTAAAAATTTTTTTTGCTTACATCCTTCTCTTTACCTTTTAGTGAGCTGAGCCTGGTGGGATTGGCCCTTGACGTGGTTGACTAACCATCATCCTTCAGTGCTATAACACTGTTGGTTGGGTCATGTGACCCGTAAAATCGTCTCCGAAATGACCTATAATGTGTCAAGTGGGACATTAAACTCTACTATACCATCTGATTTCTAGTTTGACCATCTGGTGATGTCCGTGTGAATGTTCTTCTCGGGTGCTGTTTAAACAGAGTGTTGCCAATTACCAAACTGTTTTCTTTGCAGAACTCTACCAGTCTTTCTTTTCTTTCGTTTCTCCTTCCAATGCCATAAATTCCATTTACATCACTCTTGTTTCCTGCTCCAACTTTTGCATTAAAGTCTCCATATATTATGAGTCTGTCTTGTCTACACCGTATGGAAATCTGGCAATATGGTATGGTATGGTAGGATTTAACATCACACTCGACACATTATAGGTCATTTTGGGGATAATTTTACGGATCAGATGACCTAACCAACAGTTGTCACAGCACTGACAGACAATGGTTAGTCAACAAGGTCAAGGGCCAATCCCACTATGCTCAGCTCACTAAAGGTAAAGTAAAGAATTTAACAAAAAAATTAAATATACATAGCACCACGAAGACAGAAGATATAGAGGTGCTCAGAAAACAGAGACCTAAATCAAGCAAGATCAAAGCACGATCAAAGGTGGCATTAGAATAGGACTGTTGTAAAGAGATGATGTTTGGATGCTTAACGGACGTCAGTGTAGCATACAAAGTCCAATGTTCAGAATTCCTCATTGGCAGTGCCACAGGAATGACTCTAGTTTTGACTGTTCTGCTCATGTAAGGGTAACAGACTAAGAGACCATGTCTCACACGTTTGCTAATGTGTAGCAAAATTTATTTCCATTTCACAAAGATGGGTGTATACAAGTAGCTCTGCTGTTGCAGAGAGGCTGCATGATGCTTTGTAATAGCCTCAACGAAATAATAACTCGTGCTGAGTCTTTTATGATTGTTACTTTACTACTTAGGCTTCAGATTTACCACTGCATAATGCTGACTTCAGCATAACATTGCGGCTTCTTGTCATACACTTCATCGTTGTTTCCCGCCATCAACAAACTCTGCCACTTATCAGCGACTAGTGTTATAAACTCACCATGGTCTGCCGCAGCTAATTGTACTGCACTTGCCACTGGAACAGTTCACAGCACACAGTGAAGCCAGATATAGGCTCAGGATCGCGATTTCTGCCTACCCCACCTGCATTCAATGCCGCCATTAGGGGGGTTCCTGTCGGAATACTGCCATGCCGTTTGGTACGGAAAAACTAGAATAATTTGGCTACCCGACGGACGCAACGGTAAAAAAATTTTAAGATATGTTTATTCGTTGTGACACAATCCACTAATGTGACGGACAGACAGACGACACACACAGACACCGCATGACGGCATAGGCTGCGCTTATGCATAACACTGCGCGGCAAAAACGAGTTATATTCAATCTGTATGCATACCGTTGTAGATGACCTGAGGTTTTGTGAGACATATAACAAGATGACACTGAGCATCCTCAGGCTGAACAATTTTCTTGCACACCGGACACTGGATACCTGTACAAAATTCAATATTTCACCATGCTTAGCTGTTACACAAGACAGCCCACCCCTCAACGGCCAGTGTACCAACTTCATATCATTCGATGTGGCCTCTGCACTCTAAAGGGTTAATTGCATTTAACTCTCACTAGCTCAAAGCAATAACAAGGAATGAGTTTCAGTTCCACACAACAATCCGCTCGTCTGTGATGACAACCGCGATCTAATTCTGTGCCATGGTAACTCAGCAGGTACTTGGTCAGGTTGAGCACCACGTCTGTATACATCAGACTGGTCTGTCATCTTCGTCAGTGAGCGACCACCATTCACCAGGTTGTCTGTCTGTCTGTCTGTCTCGTGTTACAAAACACATGGTTATTCATAATAGATATTGTGCTATCACCACTGTTTTATTAAAGCTCTGATTTCCTGTCAGCTTTGTGACTCTGTTGTCCCAGCCTCAGCTTCTGCTGGCATTAATCTCACAATTTCTAGCAAGGTCTCATAACTCACAAAATGGACTACAGCTAATTTTGTAAAATGTCAATACTTGTGGACTGGATGAAGATATTTCCACCAAATTTGATGGACAGATACATTACAGCCATATGGAGATGACTGCTGTTACTCTGATAATATTATCAACAAAATTTTGCAAAATGGCTTTCAGCCTACATGTAGCTGATCGTCTTAGCGATGAGTACAACTTCTCGTTAACACTTAACACAGTGTTGACTATACCTATGTAATGTACATCACTCACAATACTGTGGTAGAGAATGACCAATATGGGTCCAATGTGAATATGACTGAATCGGCTGATACCGGAAAAATACCACGTTTATAGTGCCGATCTGCCAGACTGGTACGGTGGGAGGTGCCTGGACTAGGACTGGATAATCAGGACGAGTACTCCATATCGTCACTTGCACAATACTAGCAGCATCGAGCAGTAGTCGGTATTGGATGCGAGTATCCTCGATCCTCCACAACATGGATATGACATGATACTGATGCTATCTCGACATCGCCATTAAGAAAAATATTCCACCGCCGGTCTGTCTGATGTCTGTCTTGTCAGCGATCTCATCTCGCAGGAAGCTGCCACTAAATTCAGGGTGACCACGCTCCAGACAAACTAAAATTCCCTGACAATTCCCTGACGGTTCGCGGCACTCCTCCGTGGCACTCGGCATGTTAAAGGGACACTCCGGCGCAGAATTGCATATATATTTTTTGGTCCACCTGGAAAGTATATACTATGAAATATTTTTCTATAGCAAAATTGTTCCTAATTGCGCTGTTGCGAAATAATT
>Ga0209339_1001145_pt1 | contig 10958 bp, 5 predicted proteins | sample OlaalgELextract3_FD_187376 | JGI IMG/M metagenome (GOLD analysis project Ga0209339, IMG submission 187376) | Olavius algarvensis symbiont microbial communities from Tuscany, Italy - Type A ELBA extract 3 (SPAdes) (version 2) | ecosystem: Host-associated > Annelida > Digestive system >...
ATAGTCGGTTGAATAGCACAGTGATGAGCGTTGGTTGGAGCTCATCATCACATGCTCCATTAAATATAGTTCATTCGGTACATTACATATCGGGCCGAAACAATGCAAACATGTCCTGGATTTTTTTTAAAATCCCTCCTGGAATATCCTGGAAATCTCCTGGAAATTTGTTCAGTTAAATCTGTAGACACCCTGAATAAGATTTTTTTTATTTAAATCAGATTTTTGATTTAAGTCAGATTTTTTGGGGGGGGATTTAGCCTAAGTCAGATTTTTCCTTATGTATGATTGATTTTCTAAAATGTTTGACTGATTTTTACTGTACAAGCTCATAAGAACTTGTCGTACACAGCTAAAATGCAAAAAATGTGATTGACTGTTACTAACTTGCTTCCACAGAATAACTAAAGCAGGAAATAGAAGAAAAATTCCATCGTGCAGCTGTTAACATCTGTGGCATCATCAGCTGGTGTTGAATATGTATTTTCGTCATATGGACTAGATCAGTCAAAACTGCATAATCAGTTATGCACCAATAAGTCACCCAAACTTGTTTTCCTGTACAAGTTCCTGAATCAGTGAAATGTTATTAAATTTGAACTTTACTCTGTGTACACTTTTCACTAATGCAGTTCGACTGTTCTTACAGGAACTCTGAACTCATAAACTGTATGACTTTGCCTAAGACAGTGAGTGTTGTAATATGTTCAAAACATAAGTAACAATCCCACATTTGATTTTGGTTCCCCTCTATAGGCCTATCTCCAAAACTAATCAACCTAGGAAATAGAAATTTGGTGTGCTGGTTGGCATTTACAGATATTAATGTTAAAAACTTTCATGGAAGTTTAACTACAGTTGTAAGAGCTCAGAATGACACCTCTAAAACAGCAAATATCACTGATACCATTTTCAATAAAAAGGTGATAATACTTAGCAGGCTAACAGACGACGTCGCTACTGATCAATGGTGTATGTTCGAAGTGTCCACCACCAGCTTTCACACAAGCCCAAAGTCTTTTTGGGAAGCTCAATATGGCTTTGTTGATCGAGTCCTATGGCAGCTAGTCCCATATCAACTGCAGAACTTTCTTGAGCTCATTGATGTTCTCCGACTGGGTTGAAATGACTTGTAGCGTTCAAGCATATCTCCCCAGACATGGTAGTCCAGAGGGCTGAGGTCAGGTGAGTTCGGAGGCCATTCATCTTTACCAATGAATTCACTCCAGTTGGTAGCAATCCAGTCTTGAGCCAGCTTTGCTGTGTGTGCAGGCATGCCGTCCTGTTGAAAGATGAAGCCAGATGGCAAAACAGATCTGCAGTCTTGAACAAGTTCCGGCAACAGGGTTTCAACAAAAAGTTTAGCATTAACTTTGTCCGTGTCTGGAATGAAATGCAATCTTCCCTTCCCCCCGAAACAGACGCCCGAAGAAACCATGACGTGCTTGGCGAACTTTGCTCTCAGCTACCAGCCGACGTTCATCGACGTTTGTGTGAAAGCTGGTGGTGTACACTTCGAACATACGCTAAAATGAACTACTTGTCAGATTTTTGCCGCGCGATGCTATGCATAAGCGCGGCCTATGCCGTCATGCGGTGTCTGTCTATGTGTCAGTCTGTGTGTCTGTCACGTTCGTGAGTTGCGTCAAAACAAATAAAGATATCTTCGAAATATATTATTTTTTCACCGTCGGATAACCAAGCCATTCTAGTTTTTCTACGCCAAACGGGATGGCGATATTCCGACGGGAACCCCCCTAACGGGGACGTCGAATGCAGGTGGGGTATAGGCACAAATCGCGATTCTGGTCTAATAGCTGGCTATCAAATATTGCTGGACGTGCGAAGTGCCAAAAACATTTAACGACGACGAAGCTGAGTATATGACACAGTCGGTCGATTGCTGGACGTGCGAACTACGAAGTGACAAAAACAGTTATCGACCACCATGCAGTGTAGATCGCACAGTCGGCGACGCACCATCGAATGTGTTTGTGACGGCCTGCAGCGTGGACGAATACGCCGAAGAGAAGAAAACAGAAAAGAATTTAATTGTACGCAGTGGTATATCTGAAGCCAAAACAACTAATAATAAAAGACTGCACTCGACGTTTTGTATTGAAGCTATACAAACACGAAGCATAGCGTGGCCTCTTTGCGACAGCAGAGCGTCTTGTGGTACTGTAGCCTATTTGTAATAACAGTCAATGTTTCTTCACAATAAAAAATTACAAGTTGCTGTTGATTATTCCGTGCAAAATTGAAAATATGGCATACAATATTTATATAGCCATAACTTTGGAGAAAACTAAAATAATTTTTAAAAACATTTCAGAATTGTAGCAGGATCTCTCCCATATAAATCAAGAAATTTGGGTATAAAAATCTCACACGGATGTCGAGAAATTGCATTTTGTCCGGTGGGGTATTTTAATTTGAGCCACCCTGTATATACATCATTCACAGAATGACGACCAGTATATAGGGGCCTACGCGTATTCAGGGTTGTTACGTAAATATACGTTTAATACGCATGGACCAACTTTTGTACTAAGATGCAACATGGGGCAGACGACGGACAACAACTGCAAGATGGCTTTAGCCTTCAGTGTAGTCGAGATCGTATCGACGACTACACTACACCTTCTAGGCCTAGTGGAACTTACAGATTCTGAGGACTGCTGAAGCTGTGACATCAAATACGTATTGTCGAGCTTATATTGATCAAGCTTTGCTTCCATTTTCTCACGTCGACTTCTTTCGTGTTCCAACTGCATTTCGAGCTCAGTAACGTTCCTACATATAGCAACATAGCGGCATCAAAATCGGTCAATATCTGGTCAAGTAGTGAGTGAGTAGTCACGACGGTACTTACAATTCCTTCTAATAACTACTTAACCGCTCAAACGTTGCACGTTCATTGTTTGTTGTTGCTGAAACAGGTCACTTTATACACTGTTGGCCATAAAAAAACGTGCCACTCAACATTCGTTCATAATCATAACTTTGAGAAATGTTGTCCGATTTTAAAAATTCTTTCACTGCTGCATTCACTACTAAATTTGCAACAAGGCTCATGTCATATTTCCTATCGCATCTTAAATGTGTAACTACACTACCGCGTGAAATACAAAAGACCAACAATAGCAATTCTCTTGATGTATTTAATGCAACAACATAGTTTTGCTTCAAACTGTTAGCATTAACAGTTTGTATTACAAGTTGGCTGAATGCAATTTTATATGGCTATATGCTAGTTAAGTATACGGCTGGAATACAAAAATGATTTTTGCTGTTTTAAAGTTTCAATTTATTAATCGCTTCTAACACATTTAAACTTATTAGTTTTTAAAAAATTTATATGGGAAAGGGTGACTGTGACGATCACGATAAGAGATAGATGAGAAGGTGGAGGAAGTTAAGAGGAATACAGCGGTGATGATGAAATAAGCAAAGCTGAGAAAACTGCAGAAATGCATGATGATTGACACAGGCCGTCAGCGAAAGTAAATAACGTACTAAAAATGAGGTAAGAATAAAATGTGAGTACGAAACGATACAACTTGGGTAAACTGAGCAAAATTTAACCAAATTATGAAAGTTAACAAGGATTATTAGTAAAATTAAGTAAGAAAATTTGAAAAGGAAACAACAGCAAAGAATAACAAACACCAATTAAAAATTACTTCAGATACAGCTCAATCATTGTCTTAATGATGTGATACAAGTACGAATAATGAATTTGGTTTCATCGCGTTAAAAGTAGGGCTTCACCCCGACTACAATTTGTGATCTAATTAAGACTATTTTTTTCTGCAACAAAACTTTTACTGACGTCCTCTTTACACTGCTCCTAGCGAAGAAATCTAACCAAATTGCGAATTATTTTTAGATGGTTAGAAGAAACATTCTCTCGGATATACTATCTAAAACTTTTGTTCGATTGGATGACTTTTCTAAGAGCTGCGCAAGAAAACAAAGGGTTTTTTTGGAACACGGTGCACAAACGACGACGCGAAAGAGAAAGTCACAAGTCAGAGAAACACAATATACAGATGACGTAGACGGTAATTAGAAAGTAATGACTTTTGCACCAGAACTACCATGCCCATCAAAATTTATTCATCTACACATATATACACTGTGTTTCAAAAAAAGTTCACCATTTTGCTTTTTGCAATAACTAAGTCAGATGTTGACCAATTTCAATAATATTTGGTGGGAATGTAGCTGAGTAAATTTGCAGCAAAATGGTATATTCCTTTCATTACACAGTAAAACATATGCATGAATATTATGCAGAGTAAAACGGTAAAGTTTATTATGCAATTACGCAATTACGTTACACGACGCAAGGGAGAATGACGCAACACAAACAAGCGAAGTATCCAAATATCAGATAATCAGCCAGCCTACATTAGACAAGTTCCAGTTGCAATGTTACAGCAAATGTTCGAAGTGACGGCCAAATTCGATCATCGTCGCTGAAACCCTGAAAGCGTCGTCTGCTACCAGGCAACGCGGCGCACGCACGTTAGGTGCCCATCAAATTAAATAAGTAAGAGAAAAAGGTAAAAATAATATTACGCCGTGAGATTAGCAAAGAGCTGTCATGCAAGTAATATGATGCAAGACTTGGTAGAAGCAACTCATATTGCGATCACAAAAGCTGTCTGAATTGCGATGTTTCAATTGTTCCATTATTGAATTCGAAGAAAATTGAATCTCATTTTGAAACTGTAGCAACGCTCAACGAATAAATCTCACATTTGTTGCATATAGTTTTGTTGCAAATTCTGTCAGATACATTTCTGCCAAATATTATTTAAATTGGTTTTCATTTCACACGGTTATCATGAAAGTCCTAGGGGTGAACTTTTTTTGAAACACAGTGTAGATGTTTGTTTTCATGTATTCATGCTTAAATGCATCCACTCATCACAAGCATATCAAACATTACTATGAACAAATTCACAGTTGGCCATGAAACAGTCTCTTGTGTCACAATGGCGAAAGTCAATGTGCAAGTGCTTGCAGACACTGGAACCAGACTTATAGGCCTACAACATTTACTATCCAGTTCATTTTGTGCTGTCTTAGTTCAGTTCATCCAGCATGTCGAGATGTTCTGCAGCTGAGATGACTGGAATTCGTTCTGCTGTTTCACGCATGGTGTTGTTGACAGCAACGTCTGTGAAATATGATTTTCCCCGTGTTCATTTGTTTGTCTGTCTGTCTGTCTGTGAGCAAGATTACTCAAAAAGGCGTGCATGGATTTGGATGTAAGTAAATAAGTAAATCTATAGTCATTATACAAACACAATATGTACCGTATACATTGTTAGTTACGAAAATTTAACGTCATTATAAAATTTCACAGGCGTGACATCACGCATTGCAAAACTCCCCCCCGCCCCCTGTCACACTTTGTCACACCCCATCTGACCCCTTCCCCCCCCTTCAGGCGTGACATAGTTTTTGAATGGAACCACTTGCAAACTAGTGACAGAATCTAAGTAGTGTATCAGGCGGTTTGTACTGCAAGTTAATTTACAGCTATATCATGTTGCTTTGAAACCATCTGGTAAGTGCATGGCTGGGATACAAAGACGATTTCTGCAGTTTATGGAGTTTTATTTCATTAATGGCTTCTAACAGATCTGTTTTAAACTTAGTTGTTTTTTTTTAAATTATTGCTATTATTAACTGTAATAATTAACGATAACTGATGTTTACGATGTCTCTTGGCAAACCGGGTCAGCCCTGCCCAGGATCTGTATGATAAACGCGATAGCACTTCAGTCAATGACCTCTAATTTCACCTGTCATTTCATCTGCTGTTTTTGTACACAATTGCCTGCATTTTGCGACGTAAGCAAAAAATCCAAAAATGACCTTGACATGACCTTCTGGGTTCAACAAAGATCATCACCAGTGGTAGAATCTGGCAGCCTATATGCAATTTTCTATTCAGCATTAATAGTAAACGTTTGTCTATGTTTTGCGTTTTTGAGACGTTTATTATTCTGCATCATATGACAAAAGACCTCGAATGACCTTTTAGGATCATAGTAGGTCATTCATTTTCCTACAGGTGGTCAGACTAAGGTTTGTTACTGAGATAACTGGCATGTGGCACATCTAATAACAATTAATTTTACGCATGCATCTGAAACTTATAATTTGATACAAAAATGGTGTTATGAGCACAAAATGTTGACAAGCTGGCAACACTTTATGATACTCAGACTACCAATGTATTCACTCTATGATAAGCATGAATACAACACCCTGCACTTACACTCTTATGTTTTTGTTTTCTCGTTGTTCCTTCTGATCAGCCTGGACAATACCTCCCAGCTGAGTGTAGTTCTTCACTGCAATCTCCAGCAACTTTTCTAACTCTTCCATCTTCTTTTTTGCACGTCCTGGCAATCAATGAAATCACACCAAAGCAATAGCAACAAGGTAATCAGCGTTCTCTGATGCCAGTCAAACTGTGATAGATGGAAAGTGTTGCAGATGTGGCCTACACAGCAACCAATTTCGGCATGTGGGATCAGGTGGCAGACATAATCAAATGTGCCAACTTTTATCTAAATCGGTGAAAGAGTTGTGCCCCCGAGGGGGTCAAAATTTGCCTTACTCCATTGACTTGCCATTACAACAGTGTAAGCATTAACGTGCTACACTGTGATTACTTAACTTACTAAAGCAGAGAACACAGTGGAGTATGTTACATGCCCATTCATGCTGTGCCATAACAAACTCGATCAGCTTTTAATCCGCTATTATCACCTTTCAAGACATTTCAAGGTCAACAATTTTGGTAGAAATTGAAAACCGCATGCAATTTCATATTAGTCAACAGTAGTAACTATGTTCACATTCTGCACCATTTCCGACACATTATGTATTTGCATTGAAAAGTGCAAAATCACTGATGTCATGCACCTACTGTCATTTAATCGCTGTGCACACCATGACCTCTGCAATTTATGCACGAGCTTTACAGTGCTGAAATATGTCGACATGGGACTATTAAAAAATTAACTCGGTATACTATGCACCAAATATTATATAGCAACTGGTTAACATTTGTAGTAACTGCAGCAAAGTGAAAATGGGTGGTGTTCATGAACTTATGCACGAGCTTTACAGTGCTGAAATATGTCGACATGGGACTATTACCAAATTCTTTATGGCACACAATGTAGCATATGGTCGCTAATCAGAGAATTCCATGTGGTAGACTAAGCTGGCTACCCGCTAGCTTTTTACTGCACGTTAAATACACACTATCGTATCGCATCATATAGTGTAACATTGTGAGTTAAAGGAAATCCGGCACAGATTGACCTGCAGGTTTTTCTCATTCCACAAAGTTTAATGTATCACATTTTCTCCTACAAATTCCCTATTTTTACCTTAAGGGGCTAAAAAGTTGAAGTTTTATTCTGACGCTTGGAAATTTAGAACTCAGACATCAAATGTTGATGTGTACCTTAAATAGCACATTATGGGAATTACCAAAGTACCGCGACTATGGCACAATCATACTTGTCATTAATTTCTGGTGTTAAATTAGTTATTTAGTTTAACGTCGCTGTATACACTGTGTCTTGAAAAAGGTGCCACAGTGCCACTTTTATTTTTGCAATAACTTTGGCAAATTTAGACCGATTTTAATAATTCTTTCACTGTTGTATTGTATTCTCAGATCTACTGCTGAAAAAAGTTGTATTAAAACGACCACCTCACCACAAGTCTGTTGAGACGCGAAACTTGAATGCGCAACTGTACAACTTTACAAAAAAGTTATTAAACTCAATATGGTGCAGTAACTTTTAATTTCAATAAATGTCTACCAGGAATGTTATCTGCTTGTTCTTATGTCTATGCAGATAAATTTACAGCATGTGTTCAAAATGTCTACCTCCCGAACGCATGCATGCTTTGCATCGCACACGCCACTGGTCAATGGATGCGTCGATGACGTCTTGTTCAACGCTGCTCCAAACGTTCAGCAGACACTGTCGCAGTTCGTCAACATTTCGAATCTTTGTCTGGTAGATGCACTGCTACACTGTAGCCAAGATTTTGTAATCCACCGGGTTAAGATCTGGACTGTTCGGTGGCCACTGTTCCGGTGAAATAAAGTCCGGCGTCTCTTGGCGTAAGAGCTCAATTGTCTCACGAGCACGGTGTGCTGGAGCACTGTCCTGCTGAAACACAATTCATTCCCTGATATCTGCCTAATGACTGGCAATAACTTTTGCGTCAGCAGCACGTCGCGGTAATAAGCACCGTTTATTTTCACCTCTGGCTCTACAAAAAAACAACTCTGTGCAGCCGAGTTTTGAAACTCCGATGGACACCATAACGGTCTCACTGAACGTCGGACGTGTACGCAAGAGACGTTCCGATGCATGCACGCGTTCAAAAGGCGGACATTTTGAAACATGCTGTAAATTTATCTGCATAGACATACGAACAAGCAGATAACATTCCTGGTAGACATTTATTGAAATTAAACGTTATTGCACCATACTGAGTTCAATAACTTTGTGTAAAGTTGTACAGTTGCACATTCAAGTTTTGCAAGGTAGTGCGGCAACAGACTTGAGATGAGGTGGTCGTTTTAATACCACCTTCCTCAGCAGTAGATCTAAGAATATAAGAGTGAAAAAATTATTAAAATCGGTCTATACATTTGCCAAAGTTATTGCACAAATAAAAGTGGCACCCTTTTTGAGACACCGTGTAGACATACGAACAAGCAGATAATATGGTACAGTAATCTTTAATTTCAATAAATGTCTACCAGGAATGTTGAGTTTAATAACTCTCTTGTAAAGTTGTACAGCTGCGCATTCAAGTTTTGCAAGGTAATGCGGCAACAGACTAAAGGTGAGGTGGTCGTTTTAATACCACTTCCTCAGCAATAGATCTGAGAATACAACAGTGAAAGAATTCGGTCTACATTTGCCAAAGTTACTACAAATATAAAAGTGGCGCCTTTTTTGAGACACGGTGTACATGTCAAAGATGATTAGCGACCATAAGCGAAAACAAATCAATACGAAAAAATGACAAAAAGCAAACAAGCTACAACAATGTGATGTCCAACTGTAGTAAATAAAACATGAACACATTGCAATAGTGAAAGTGCTTACAGTTCATATAACAATCTGTCTACACTGCATTAACTTCTACCAAATATAATACAAGTTATTATTTAGGACAAAATATTTCAAGCCTAGGTAATATTTACAACACAAACCTTGGATTATGCGCTTCTCAAGAGTGTCATTTCTAATGACCTTGAGTGACTTAATGAAATATCAACGACACGAAGCATTGTGCGGTCTCTATGTGAGAGCTGAGCTTCTTGTTACTACAGTTGCACTTCTTTTTTAAAGACGGTTGCACTGACGCACAATATTGATATAGCAATTCTGTCCGTCCGTCTGTCCGTGACGTTATTACATCTTCTATACCAACCACACCACCTTGGCTTTTAACTCGCCGTTGTTAACTTTACTGTACATTGCCCGGACAAAAGCAACACTCCTCCCGAAATGTTCAAACCTCGTTTTTATGAACTCTGTCATGAGATCAAGAATTACTATCGCATATTTACCGATGGCTCTAAAGAAGGTAACAGAGTTGCAGTTGCTGTGGTCCATCGAGACAATACTAAGTGTGTTCAATTACCAGATACAGCAAGTATCTTCAGAGCTGAATTATATGCCCTTCTGCTTGCGATAGATGTGGTCCGGCGCTCAAGAATTTTGTAATTTTTCTGATTCCATGTCAAGTCTGCAATCTATCAACGGCTTTACTCAGATCTCGTTCAAAAATTTCTGAAGGACTACACTACCCTAACAAAAAATGGCAAAAAAAACATTGTTCTCTGTTGGATTCCAAGTCATGTGGGAATCCTCGGCAATGAAAAAGCAGATGCAGCTGCAAAATCAGCACTCTCTTTACCTGTCACTCGTATGAAACTTCCTGCCACTGACATGTATTCTCGTATAACTAAGCTGCTATTTGACGAGTGGCAGCAAGTATGGAATTGCTGCGCTGGAAATAAATTGCATGCTATTAGACCTACTGTAGGTGGCTACAAACAGAAAACATGCCTATCGCGCCGTGATACAGTATTGCTAAATAGACTACGTATCGGTCATACTCGTTTAACGCATTCTTACCTACTCTCAGGTGATGACTTACCTGAATGTGGTAATTGTCAGTGCCCACTAACAGTGAAACACATTCTGGTTGAATGTGTTGATCTTAAAGATGTACGAAATAAACACTTTGTTGCTTATTCTATTAAAGATGTATTTGATAATGTTAAAGCGCAGAAAAGCATTGATTTTATCAAAGAAACTCATTTTTATAAACAACTTTAATGTTTCATATTAATGTTTGTTATATGTTTTTTTTTATTCTAGCATAGTAACCTTATTCATAGGTTTTATCGTCTTATAAATTATTCATATCTTATCCATCGTATAAACCTTGAATGGCACTAAATAGGCTTTTTGTGCTGATGTGCCATTAAGAAACTACTCACTCACTCACTCACCCCCGTGACGTTCCGGTATTAGATAAAAACGGCTTAATATATTGTCACAGTTTTTTTACCGTACTGTAGCACAATCATTCTAGTTTTATCAACATAAAACATCTTCATGAAATTCCAATGGGGTCACCCCCTGTGGGGGCGATAAATACAGGTGGGGTATAAAAATTTAGCAATTTTCTACCAACAAGTCGCTATAATTGTCTTGGAAAACGGGGGACGGACGAAGCAAAACCTAGGCCATTGTTGGTGCAGTTTCAGGGATATGCACAGAAGAATATGGTCATGGAATCGTTATTCAAGCTTAAACATGCTGATACACAACTGAGAAGTATTGTAGTTGCACAGGATATGACAAAGGCTGAAA
>Ga0209339_1001147_pt1 | contig 10950 bp, 8 predicted proteins | sample OlaalgELextract3_FD_187376 | JGI IMG/M metagenome (GOLD analysis project Ga0209339, IMG submission 187376) | Olavius algarvensis symbiont microbial communities from Tuscany, Italy - Type A ELBA extract 3 (SPAdes) (version 2) | ecosystem: Host-associated > Annelida > Digestive system >...
GCCTGGATCGCGGGCCAGGATCGTTCGATGTGGAGGACGCTACGACCCTCAGCTGGTCAAGCGCAGCAGTGAGTGAGTGAGTGAGTTCCCGCGGTATTACCGTATTCTCGTTACCGTACCGACGGTATTACCGTAAAATTACCGCGGTTACCGCGGTATTACCGTGTTCCCCATTACCGTGTCATTCTCTACCAAGGACATCTTGCCAAGGACAAGGACACCCTGTCAAGGACAAGGACATATTGACAAGATGGCCTTGTTCTTGTCCTTGACAAGATGTCCTTTTATTGCAGCATTTATTTTATTTTATTTTATTTTATTGCACATGTGCGGACAGCATTAAACTAAGAGTAAATACTTACTAAACTCTGTAACGATCAAGTTAGTGAGGTCGGTCGATTATTTGCGAAGTCGATGAAGTCGATCACAGAGTTTCTGAAGTCTAGTTCATTGAAATTTTGCCACTTCCCTCTCCCCTTTCCCTCCCTTAAGCCCAGCGAGCGGTTAACTATGGCGACCCCTAGCTACGATGGGCATGAACCAATTATTTAGGCTGCTACTACTCAGTACGTATCCATCGTGACAGGTTTGACACACGCATCGAGCCTTGATTTAAGCACAACAACGGCAGCACGCAGGCGTTCGCTGATAATCAGCCTCGTTCGCCGCCGACAGCATGTTTAACTTTGCGAAAAAAATCAATCCATCTTTGTAATTATTCACGTGTCTTTGATCGTCGACAATATTTCTGTGACGTAATTATGTTCGCAATAAGATCCGTAATTGAGTATAGTAACCGTTACGTGGCCCTCCCCTCCCCTAGGCGGCCGCATTACGCGTTACAGCACGACGTCCGTCTGTTCCGTGCCCACCGCTAGCAGCACTGCAGCAAAACGATCAAGCTATATTTATGAAATTTTTAGAATGGTTCTGGGCCACGCCATTAAATTCTGGGTCAAAATTGGCCGCGATTCAAATCACGGACCAACAGCGCTGCAAAAGACTCATCGAATGTCGACAATTGCAACAACTGCATGTTTTCAGGTGCAGATTTTGAACCGTATTACATACACCATTACGGCATGGCGTCCGCTTTTAAGTGCTGATTTCCAGCAGAAAATTGACTATTCTTGAAGAAGTCTTGGCGTTATGGTTTCACTACAATTTTTTTTGAAGTACAGAACCACTTAAATTCTGCCATGTACGTTCTGTTTAAGAGAATGAGATACTTTGATCACTGCCTCTTTTAATAATAGTACTGCCTCAACGATGAAATATTCCAAACTCACTTAGGGCACAAAGGCATGATTTTGAATTGCTAGATTTTAATTATAAATTGAATAAACAGTCGTTTGTTATAAACTGTATAGTACATAAGTTTTTTTTTTAAGTAGTCTAATTTTTACTTCTGTCGGTGTACCATTAACTGTACGGTGTATTATGTCACATAAGTTCGATATGCAATGAACGCGGCTTGACTTGAAGGCGTGCGGGCGCACACTTTTTGAAGATAGGAAACAGGGTTCCGTTTTTTTTCGAACGGCAGTCGACATTAAGAAAAATTAAGCCAATGAATCTGGATGACAATCACGATGGCGGTGGCATCTGTCACGCAAATCATCGCAGACGAGCAGGCTACTGGTGAAACACGTCAGCGCTTTAAATGGCTGTTTGTTGGGTTTGATCACGTTTTCTTCACAGCAGTCCTCCACCTGTCACAATCACGTACCGTCGCTCGCTCGCCTAGTCACGAACGCATTACCTAATCAGGCCGTTGTGAACAGTTGAACATATAAATGATAATTTTTAGTCACATCTGAGTAACAGAGAAAAAATAAAACAGCACGTTTATTCGCCAACGTAGACAGGTGATGTGGGATGAAAACACTGTAAAGAAAGACTGATATGTCGGCTTACACAAAGACGAAAACACACAGTGTAAAAAATGTTAATAAATTGCAATTAAGAAAGTGGGATTGAAAATAACTGCAAACCACATTATTACAATCGCAACAAACCAGTAAGTGCTCATTTCATTTAAAATTATAAGTAAACTGAAACATGTGGTGCCATGCACAACAAAGCTCGCTCCGCGTCCCATTGCAGGGTGCTGCCACCTGGCGAATTTAAATTCATAATTTAAATGCCATTGTCGATTTATTCTAAAAGTTTCATAATGATAGATATAACCGTTTCCCGTACTGTTGCATAGCAGCAAACATCCTTGCATGCTAACAGAAAAAGTTACACAAGCGACCCAAAACAATACGCTGACGAGGTATTGTGGCCGGGTTCGGTCGACACGGTATGCCCCCGCCCGCCTCTAACTCTGATCTTTGACCGTTTGATCTTGAAACTGCTATGCGAGTCGCATCTAAGGTGGCGAACCTTCCTTCCAAATTTGGGCACGATATCCCTTCGCGTTCTCGAATATGAAAATCTTTATTCACCAGAAATGGTAGCAATAAAAATAATAAAAAAACGAAAACTTAACTAAGTTAACTAAGAATACATAATTAGAATATTATTCGCTATGTACGCGACGGACTGATGGACGGACAGACAGACGGACGGATAATAGCGACGCTTATTGCCCCCTTCTCTACCGTCGGGAGCATAATAAGTCACTGTCATACATGCTCATTACTTAATGCCCTTATTCGATTATGTCAGCACCAGAAATTCAAATATACTGTCGCAGTTCCACAGGTTGGTGCGATTAAATCCTGCAACTCCTGTGGGTGCCTGTTGAGGTTGTGGGAACCGTATGGTTTTGTAGACGCAGTTAGCGAAGTTTCGGAAAACTCAAATGCCAAAAAATGGTTGCTTTTATGAAGCATATGATTAGAATTTAATTACAATTAACTGATCGGTGAGAATTATTGATTGCTACCCCTTTCGAGTGCAAAGGTAATCATGCATAACTTTATTCACCGTAAACGGTAGGAAAAATAAAATATAAAATACGGTGCAAAACAGGTAGTAACAGTGGAAACGGTATCACACTATACAATAGCTAAACGCAACATCGAATAATATGAAATTGGTACACTGGCCGTTGATGGGTGGGCTGTTGCATTTGGTACAGCGAGGAGAGGACTAGGCGGGACCGCAGCCCGCCCAGGCCCCTCCTCGATGTACCAAAATGTTACAGCCCAGCCATCAACGGCCAGTGTACCAATCACCGTTGCTGTGCCGTTTTAATGTGCTCATTATTAGGGTTAATTGTTGTGCCATTAATTTGACTTGAATTATATCGAGTAATAATAATAATAATAATTACTATAATTCCAGCAATCGCTGCACATAATAAAATTAACAGAGTTAGTGACACGTCTCATAGCGGCCAAAGTATGCATGGTACATTGTTGAAAATTTGATAGAGGCATCCGAAGTTAATGAAAAAAAATCACACGTTTTAAAAATCTGACTAGCCCTCTGGGATTCGAATATAACTCTTTCAGCCGTGCAATTAATCAATTTTTATTCCGAGAGCATCAATAGTTGTACCGTGATACTAATGCTTATTTTTACTAAATGTCAAAAAAACCGCCCGACGTTGCGCATAGAATATATATTCGATAAATAAGTAAATTTAATTAGTTCATTGCTTGAAAGCAGATGCCAAAACTTAATTACAGTTTCTAGTTTCGTTGGACACCAGGCCCTTAATAAGCTGGTCGCGCGTGCGTTTGTGTCAGCCGGCACTCTAGTTACTAAGGAATCCAATGGCCTCTCTAGGTCAGATGGCAAGAGACCTGATGGCCTGTTCCTGATCCCATGGCAGGAAGGTAAACCCATTTGTTGGGATGTGACGGTCATCCGCCCACTGGTCAACTCTTACCTGCAGTCTGCAACCGCCTCCGCCGGTGCTGTTGCCGAGTTTGCCGCCACCCGCAAGGTCGCGAAATACAGCGCACTGGAAGACCAGTATCTTCCAGCCCATTGCTGTAGAGTCTCTAGGCTCCATGAACTGTGATGCCCGCAAGTTTCTTGCCGCTCTCGGTCGGAGGATTTCTCGCGAACTGGAGATGGCAGAGAAATCACTTTTTTGTTTCAGTGTATTACTGTTTTGCTATTTCGGTTTAATTCTGTTTTCTTACACAACAGTTTGAGTTGGATGACCGCCCGGAGCATTATATTTCTTTCTTAGTTTTTTCAATTTTTAAAAACAAAAAAAATAAAAATAACCCATAACTTAGATTCCAAGGTCACGATATTATTCAACTTCAAATAACTAGAAAATTATAAAGATAGAGCTATATTCACTATAGCAGACCAACAGTAAAGTCGTATGATCTATCGCTCAGCGCCATTTCCAATGACTTCAACAATCTTGAGTGACTTAGCCAATTTTTTACTCACTGTACAGACATAAAATACCGTACATTGCTGCGACTTTTCAGTTCAGCGGTTAGTTCTATAATGTCGCAAGCTTTTATTTGAGTATCGTTATAGCACTTCTGATAAAAAATTTAGCTTACGCGTGTTTTCCATGAAACTGCCATAGATATTTATCAACAAGAAACTCATCACTCATCAGTAGCTAAGTAACAGTATTTATAAGGCGCAATAGTCAAAATCACAATGCCCCGATGAAATAGAACGTCACTGGTAAATTGAGTATAGTGGTAAAGTTTCATAACCATGGCGACGTGATTCAGGCGGTAATTGGACTTTGTGCAAAACCTTCGCCTATCCCATCTGCTGACGAATTTCTTTAGTGTGTATTTAACGTGCAGTAAAAAGCTGATGGGTAGCCAGCTTAGTCTACCACACGGAATAAACAAAAATTAAAATGCGAAGCTAAAAATAAACTGATGAGCGTGATAGGTGTCATCGTCGTGCGGCTGTTAGTGTCATGATTTTGCTTTGTTTTCAAAAAGTTGACGGGTAGCCAGTTTGTTTTCAGGGCAACAATCGTGCATGAAAAGGAAGATTACTGGCTGAAAGTTGCATCACCGCATCTACGCCATGACGTCAACTGCGTCATCAGTGCAGCATCAGCAGCAGCCGTCACGCCAATGATCATCTTCAGCCAGCTGTTACAAGCCTTGGCTACTGTCAAGTTGATCGGAATTTAGGCATTGCTGCCTTACATGTGCCACATATACATTGTGTCTCAAAAACCTGACCTCTACCATAAAAATGAAAAAAAAACTTAACAGTTTAAAAAGTTGTGTAAGGACGACAGTCATTAACTCGCAGAACTAAAACAGCAAAAAATCAAAAAGGCTGATATTACTTTTGCAGCACATTGCCATAACGTCAATGTGCTCCTAAGTAATGTCAGCCTTTTTGATTTTTGCTGTTTTAGTTCTACGAGTTAATGACTATCGTCCGTGCACACCTTTTTAAACTGTTAAGTTATTTTCCATTTATATTTGCTGTTTTTTATTCATTTATCTTTACCTTATCACATCTAGGCGTAACTAAGATATTGCGATGACACTTCTCAAAATGGCCGCCGTCTACGATCTTCAGTTTTCAAAAATTGCTATTTTTGTCACGTAACCGTAGCAGTATGTTATTTTTCATCACTACACAAAATTGACCAAAATAAGATAATTCGGTGCTGAGTTATGGCAAAAACACTGAAATAGTAGAATTTAAGTGATATGACTGTCATCTTTATCGAAATTTGCTTCTGCGCACCAAGTTTCATCAAAATCGGACACTTTTTGATAGAGATGTGGCGCGGTAACGATTTCAAAATAGCGGCCGTCTGCCATTTTGAATTTTCGAAATTTACAGTTTATGTCACATGACCTTTTTCGGCATGCTATTGTGCTCCGTATTGCAAAAATTTGCTGAAATCGGATGATTCTTTGTTGAGTTATATCGAAAAATGATTTCGTAGATGGCAGCCATCCGTCATCTTGAATTTTAAAAAGTTTTAACTTTTGATCATGTGACTGTCATCAACTTCAATATCTGCTGTAGAACACAAAATTTCATCAAAATCAGATAACTTTTTACTGAGATATGGTGATTTAACTATTTTTAAAATGGTTGCCGTTTCTCATCTTGGATTTTAAAAATTTGCAGTTTTTGTCATGTAACCTTTATCGGCGTGCCATTCCGCTTCCTCGTTCAAAATGTCGCTGAAATCGGACAATCGGTTGACGAGTTATAGCCAAAAAAAGCGATTTTCAAGTTGGCGGCCGCCGCCATCTTGAATAATAAAAATTTCAATTTTTCGTTACGTGTCATCGATGTCAATATCTGCTGTAGTGTACCAAATTTCACCAAAACCGGACGACTTTTCACTGAGATATGGCGATTTAACAAATTTTAAAATGGTGGCCGACGGTCATCTTGGATTTAAAAAATTAGCAGTTTTTGTCACATGGCCTATGTTGGAATGCCATTCTGCTTCCTAGTGCAAAATGTCGCTGAAATCGGACAATCGGTTGATGAGTTATGGCCAAAAACGTGATATTTAAGATGGCGGCCGTCGCCATCTTGAATTTTAAAAATTTCAATTTTTGGTCACGTGACTGTCATCGGTGTCAATATGTACTGCAGTGTATCAAATTTCATCAAAATCAGACGATTTTTCACTGAGATATGGCGAATTAACGATTTTCAAAGTAACGGCCGTCCGCCATCTTGGATTTTAAAAAATGCAGTTTTTGTCACATGGCCTCCTTGGCATGTCGTTCCGCTTCCTAGTGCAAAAGATCGCTAAAATCGGACAATCGGTTGATGAGTTATGGCCAAAAAAGCGATTTTTAAGATGGCGGTCGCCGTTATCTTGAATTATAAAAATGTCAAGTTTTGGTCATGTGACTTTCATCGGGTACAATATCTGCTGTATTATACCAAATTTCATCAAAATCGGACGATTTTTTACTGAGATATGGTGATTTAGCGATCTTAAAAATGGCGGCCGTCCGCCATCTTGGATTTGTTATGACGTCACTATACTGCATTGCGGGACATTTTATTTGTCCAAAATTGTCCTGAAATTTCATTTTGATCGGTTTTGTAGTTTCAGAGATACTTGCAATATCATATGTGGCCCTTTTGGCTGTGCATTTTCTTCCATAGAAACACTGTTTGTTTAACAGATTTAACCTTCCTGTTCATAAGGCAGTATCATCTAGAATGACTCGTACTTAATTGCTATTGTAACCGCTTTAGCTGGTAGACTAATATTGAGGTTTAATTAAGAATATTAAATGCATATTATCTGTGAAGTTTTATTTAAATTAAAGGACGTTTTTATCAAATCATGCCGAAATTGAGACATCTTTGATGTTAGTACGCCTAATGAGTCGCCTTTATAACGGCGGCCAATCCCTTGCTGAAAGATATCGCTTAATATTGATTCCGTCCACTAACTAAGTCAGAAAGTAAATTAAGTAAGTTTATTATTCCCCATGTGATAAACGCACATGCTTGCAATGAAAGTGCAATAGAAACTATAGATTAACACTGCTCTAGTCTGGCAATGTTGTGAGTCGAGCACCTCCATGTTTACGTTTATAAACGGGGCCACGTGACTGATAGCTGATATCTGTAACATACCGTAATACTTTACATATTATGTCACTACCAGACCTGGGAGTCGACCCCAGTAAGTCGACTTGGGTCGACTTGAACATCCAAAGACTTGAGTGGAATCGATTTTGCTTCATGCCGCCGGTTGAATTAAAATCGACAAGTGACTTTATTCCGACTTTGTTGCAAGTCGACTTGAACCGACTTGAAATCGTAACTAAAATGGCTAAAATATAGCGTCGCACACCTTAATGCTACGTTCGTACATTTCTGTTTGCCATATTGCCTTTTCACTTAAATAGTCTTTCCCGTCTGTGAGTTTGACTTGACGGCACGCTTACGGCTCGTGCTTACTTTGCATATGACGTCTTAGTTCACTTTACTTCACTTTAATTTTTAAGAAAAACGTTGAAATTAATTGAAATTAATGATTAGTTCACGACTAATACAAAACTGTCTTTCAAAAAAGTTTCCGGAAAATATAACTACGAAAGTGTGATGTGTAGTCAACATGTAAGTTTGACGTTTGATGAAAGTATTTCATCTAGATCTCTTTGTGTCCTTGGAAAATCTGCAAGAAACAATACTTTTCAGCGTGACTGATGTGGGAAGATTACAACGACACAAGCAGATTTGCAGAACAAAGAATAAAGCAAACCTGCTGAACGACCGCCAGATTGCAAACTGTGTTGGACGCTATTCAGCAGGCATACTCTATTGCTATCGACTTTCTGTCAGTAGTCAATCACTGCATAATGTAACGGAAATTACTAAATGGCGACGATGCCTCATCAAGCGATGAGTATGACGTTACAGATGTCATGGCATCAATGCGTCGACTGATTCCGCACCTTCAGCCATTGTAGCTTGCGACTTTTGTTTGACTGCTTCGCGAGATGATGTTGTCATCGTACTTCGTGGGCCACGCATTATTTTGCGCTATCTGTGTGCAAGTGTTAGCGTCTCGGCGAGGACATTGTCCTGTATGCCGAGGAGTGATAAGCACCACACTTAGGTTTTTCAACTGAGTATAGGCTTACTACAACAGGATTATCGTTCTTTAACAAAAACAATACCGTTGGTGGCAGTTTGATTTTATTTGTCTTAATTGTGCTTTTAACCCTTTAGACTCCAAAGGCAATTATAGTGCCACATCGAATAATACGAAGTTGGTACACTGGCCGTTGATGATCGAGTGGGCTGTTACAATTGGTACAGCGAGGAGGGGCCTGGGCGGGCTGCTCATCACGATCTGACATTTCCGCGCAGTCGGCTGGCGCGATATGGATCACGCAGCTTCGTTACTTCCGGTCCATCGATCTGGAACTCGCTGCAGCCGACTCTTCGCGACTCCACCCTGACATTCACTGCAGGGTTTCTGGTTATACAGCAGACTAAAAACTGAACTGTACAACCGATGATCTGGTGGATACACAGCACCCTCGTGATAAATTCCTATAACATGGGGCGAACAAATATTCCCTCATTGATTGACTGATTCATTGATTGATGTGTCTTAATTTTTCTTAATTTCTGATGCTGTACAACATGCTGCGGTTGGCTGTGGGCCTATATTAGAAAACGTGGGCTGAAATATAACAACCGCCTAAGAAATATGCATTGCTGCTGTTGCTGTTTAGTGATTACAGACCTGTGCATTATCTCAACTTCTGATGTGCACGGTAACGTGGTGAACGTTGGAATAAAAGCAGTTCATAATATACATAATTTGTATGAGTTCGAGGTGGCACAGGGCGTGGCAGCAGTCGCTTGCGTCTTTGCTTTCCACGCAATAACAACTCTGATTTAGCGGACTCATATGTCAGCGCTAGGAGTGAGCGCTGACTTGACAGCGCTGCATAGGAACACGCCCTTCGACAAACATTGACCAATTTTCAAAAATGTATGTCTGTTTTTCACGGTGTATTATACGACTATCGTGGACGGATCTGAAAAGGATATCTCCGCCATCACGACGTGATGAACTGTGGCGTGCTGCTGAAGCAGAAGTTGCTCGGTGAGCCGTTCGCAGCCAATAAATTGTAGAAATTGTCGTAAACGCGACGCCCGACCTGACCGCCCCCGTCGTCGTCACCGACGCCCGGTAGCACGATCTGCCTAATCGCCGTCTCGCACTTGTGTCGGTCGATACGTCGTCGGCTCGTTTCGGTCCCGACCCGGACGCCAGACGTCGTCGCTTCGCCATTTATCATCGTCGAACGCCTGCCGAGGTTGAGCCAGTCTGCCGCGAAGGCTGTCCACACCTTACGGTGGGGGTGTCGTGCGCACGAACATCGCGATTCTCGTCGACTTCCTGGTCCAACGGAAGCTACTTCCCGTTTAATAGTTGTCGGCGCGAACGTGTCGGCTCGCTGAGATCTATAGCGGCCGATGTTGTGACGATCTTGTTGACTGCCGGTCGACATCAATGCAGTTGTTTTTTTTTCTGCTGGAAATCTCTTCGCTTTCCCAAGACACTTCTGTTTAATATCACGCTGTTAACAAGTTGAAAAGTTGACAACTGAAAATGAACGCGCTACTTTCAAACTGTCGTTGGACATGCGTTTTGTGTTTTCTGGAGAAGCAGAGTTTAGCGACAATTGTATCGCAGCGTGTGAAAACATCTCAACTGCGATTCCACTGAAAAACCGATCAGATTCACAAATATCTACTCTGTTGCGTTTGTTTCTATTCCGTGTTGTCTAACTCTACAGGGGTTTCGTAGGTCTACAGGGAGGCCCGAAAGTGAGGCCACTGCACTACGTGAGACGATAATTGCTGCAGGCATTTTTTCGTTAACTGCAACAACGGAAAATAAGATGTGCTGAGAGAGCGAAAGTTTTCCGTACCAAACCCTATGGCAATATTCCGACGGGGACCACCTAAAGGAAGCGCCAAAGCAGGTGGGGTATGAGAAAATCGATATTATCGACCAATATCTCGCTTCATCGCGTGTTGTCAACAGCCCGACCGTCGGCTGGTGTTGTAATCAGTGCCGCCGGATTGTGGCGAGTTGGTGATACTCATCGCTGATAGTACTAAGCGGCGGCGTTTATTGTCGCGAGAGACGAACGCCGAAGCGCCACGCATCAATGAATCTTGTTTATGACAGGAAGCCTCGATGTTACGCTGAAGACAACAGAACAAAATTTGTGCGATATATAGCTCAGTGTCTTTTGCTGTGACTCGTGTCTTAATGAAAATTTTTCGCACTAGATCTCGGTACGTTACTGATCAGTGTCAAATTATGTTTGGTATGCTGCCTGTTGAACATCATGTGTTTCTGAGAAAAGTTAGATTTTTGTTACGTTTTAAGAATTCTGATAACTTGATTTGTTCGCTATTTTTCAACAACGCATCTAGTGAAATAAAATTAATCTGCAAGAAGTATTCGGCAAATGTGAATAACATTTATACATGCATTAGAAGTGCTGCATTTGGAAC
>Ga0209339_1001148_pt1 | contig 10950 bp, 9 predicted proteins | sample OlaalgELextract3_FD_187376 | JGI IMG/M metagenome (GOLD analysis project Ga0209339, IMG submission 187376) | Olavius algarvensis symbiont microbial communities from Tuscany, Italy - Type A ELBA extract 3 (SPAdes) (version 2) | ecosystem: Host-associated > Annelida > Digestive system >...
ACTTACAGACACTGATCTGTGTCCTTGTGGCGAGACCCAGACGATGTCTCACATTGTCGAATCCTGTCCCCTGACAAAACTGAATGGTGGCTTATCTCGGCTACACTCTGCGGATGAGGACGCTGTTTCGTGGCTGACCAATTATGGTAAATGACACGCATACGAGAAGAAGAAGAAGAATACCAACCAATCAATCACCGAGCAGTACACTGTGTGCAGGTCTGTAATAAAAACAATCAAGGCACAATATGGAATGACAGTGAACTCTAGTGATACCTCACTTTCCAGTGATGAGACATTCTGACCAAGTGACAATGCTATTGCCTGCATGATCTGGTCATTCTCCGAATCCACATCCATCTACACACCAACACAGTCATCGTGGACTAATGAGCTATGCAAATCAACATCGCACTGCTTTAAGATCCTAACACTGACTACAAATGCCACTCTAAAGTGCATATTCAGGTGTGTAATTTTAGCCAGATGCATTTACTGACATTATTAATGACTCAGGTCTGTAGAAATCCAACCTGGATTGCCCAGGTATGAGTCACTGCCTTAATCAATAATCACGGATCCTGACTGCTCCCCTGAAACGACTCGATGTACTAATCCTAAATTACGACCATATTTTGATGACCTGCAAAACGAATTATCTGTCAAACAATTTTAACAGACTAACATGATCACAAACATGATCACAATCTTCTGTTCGACTGACTAATTTTCAGGTCAGTAACAGACGAGTTATGGCACAGCAGCAGAAAATACAGCTCAATTTCATCAACAACCTGCGCCGCGGCTGCCGTTGGAACAGGCTGCTGGTGTGTCAAGCAGTAGTCAGTTGCCTGCTCTAGGCTGTTAGTATGAAGCAATGCCTCCATTCCCTGCTCACGACTGAAACCCATGTCCATCAGCTGCAACATAATTAAAGCACGTTACACACACACTGAAACCACATAAGTTTACACTCGGCAGTGCATCATCAAATGAAAGTTTTGACAGAGCCAATTATTAATCTCCTTCCAAGTTCACTTCCCTGTATGCTCCAGCCAAGTCTCTACCACCAGCATTCGATGCCCCTGTTAGAGGGGTTCCTGTTGGTTTGGTATGAAAAACCAGAATGGTGTGGCTATCCAACTGTGACAAAAGATTGAGGATGTGACTACTCGTTTTGACACAAAACACAAACGTGACTGACAGGCGGACAGACACACAGCACTTGAAGCCAAATGCGATGGGCTCACACCAGCCGTGATGCCACATTCATACCAGATCTATCTTCGAACTCGACCTGCATTTTGGTGCCATCTACACTCCGGACAAGTTTCACGTCTGCACCTCCAACAGTTGCAATACCATAATAACGAGATTTTGCTGACTCAGCATAACAGACAAATACACAAATACCTGCCAAAATACTTGCAAACAGTTACGTGGGGCTCCACACTACAAAACATGGCTCAAGAACCACTTATTGATTGTTGACACACACACACAGACAGACGGACAAACACGCTGAAAACGATACCAGCGTTCGCTATCACGGCTGGTAATAATAACAGCATGAACGTTTCAGTAGTTGTCTCTTGACGTCACTGGTTCACTCCTCTTGTGGTAACATCTTACATCGATCTAATTATTCATAGTGCCATCATACAACATGACGTACTTGCACTCAAGCTCTACATTTCTTTTTACTGATAGGATTCCAGACAAAACAGACAGCTCACTGCTAGTGGTTAATAAAGATGAGCAGCCAGGTTGTTGCATTCAGATATACCATCACACAACTGAAGTGTGACCAACTTCAGAATAAACCACTGCATTACAAGGACTAACACATGGCAGTGACAAAATACAGCGACTGGCCTGGCGCAAGTGATCCTGGTTGACATCTGGTTCTTCTCGTGCTGCAGAGGACAGAGTGGCGGCGGCTCCGGACGATGTACCAGCACCATCAGCCTTTGCACTTTCACTCTCCTTCTCCAGCTTCTCCTGCAGTTTAACAGAGGCAGTGTTCAAATACAGCATCTATGCTATGTCGTAAGAAATATCGTTAACGCACTACTGCATCATAAAATTGCACCGCACACATTATTTGACATCTGTGAACTGAAAAGATAGTTTATGCCATTGGATCACAATGAAAGTCATTATGCCTCTGCCAGTCAAGAAAGGCCAGAAGCATGATGTTTTCTACCTGGCCAACTGTCCGTCATTCCATCCGTTACCAAACTTGTTAACACAATATTCTGAAAACGAATGAACTGATTATGCTCAAAATGGCACAACTGGTCTACACGGCCAAAACATGAACCGTTCAACTTAAGGGTCAGGACGTCAAAGATCAAGATCACATGAAGGTTAGGTTAGATTTGGAAGCCTGGCACAGACATCATTTTCGACCCTGTTGGGTCAAGGTTTATTAGTGTTGGGTTGTTCCTAAAAAGCCAATTACTTATTTTACATATTACACAGTTAGACGAGTGAAGTTTTAATGATGACATACAGCAATGACAATGACAAAGAATTCAAAACGTTTTTATTCAAACAAGTACAGACAAAGTTAACAAGGCTTGGTTGAGATAAACCAACCTTGATTATCGCTTCACCATTGACAATATGACACAGTATTGAAAGGCACGATTCTGACATTCGACTTCCGTAAACCTTGAGTGGTTTCTTGTTCCACAGGTACATAATTGCATTGAATGCCAACTGTTATTCCACACAACAAATCACCGGCAATGCATACCATTCGATTTAAACAGCAATGATAAGACTATCCCCACTGTATCATTCCTACCCTACATAACAACACATTTTAACTATGTGTACTCTCCCTTTCGAAGGCTTCATTGTGCGACTTTCTCTGCAGCATTGGATAAATTATGGCCGGATATCCTCCCTAACATAACCAACGACTCACATAGGAAGTAAGATCTGGGTCAGCCAGTCAGAGTCAACTGCCTTAACCATTGAGCCATGACTGCTCCTTCCTACCATATAAAGAAGCAAGAAAATAGTCTCTGAAGTTTTGGCACTAAGACTGTTGCAGAATTATCACTCAATAAAATTACTTCAACACACAATGCTGACGGCCAGCATTACTACCGGACACCACCTACCTGTTTCACCAACTATCCATCGCACTGCAGTCTCATTCCATACACATTCACAACCACCAGCTAGCCTGTTACAAGCAGTTTATTTTCATTTTCTAATTTCAATGTCTTTGTGCCTAAAGATATTTTGACGCCTGTTGGCCATAAAATGATAATAATAATAATAATTTAATTTCAAATTGATGACAATAAATCAGACTCTACACTGTCCAGAAAATTCTAAAGAAACATGCAATTGTTTGAACAACATGCAGCAGCAGCACTTCAGTTTGCAGTTCACACCTTCTGGATTTGTACAAGGTACTGAAGAGGATTGAACACAGGAGGTTCCGAAGACTTGACTCCGAATACATACGGAGAGTCGAGTATATTTTTGGGATTTGTCAGTTTCTCCATCAGCAACAGCCACGCATCCAAAAACTCCCCAGCACCATCTAGATCACAGCAATATAACTTCCTCAGAACTAATACGACTACTTTCAGCTTCCATTTAATACATGGGAGCAAAACATGGTCTGTGAGCGAAGAAAATGAACTAGCTTTGGCACATGCAGAGACGAGGATGCTTAGACAAATGTGTGGGGAACATCAGATAGACAGGCATTCAAATGTTTTAGTAAGAGATAGGTTGGGTTGTGAGGAAGATATTTCCTCCATGTTACGACAAACAGGTCAAGATGGTAGGGGCATGTTTTGAGGGTGACTGGGTAAGAACATATTTGGCTTATGAGGTAGAAGGAAATTCAACCCCGAGGTAGACAGAATAAGACTTAGAAGGAAGTTTTTGACAATTTGTGTGCATCTGATGCAGTAGACCATAAACTAGAAGCTCAGCTGTTGCAGAGAGATCGCACGACGCTTCGTGTCATTGAATATTTTGCTAAGTCACTCAAGATCACTCAAAATCATTCAAAAAGACACTATTGAGTAGGGTGTGTGTAAGTCCCTATTAGTTTTTCATTGAAACTATGTCTGTATGTCGTACCTTTTTTGAGATATTCAGCGTCACAGAATGGCGTAGCCTTGAAACTGGTGGTAGGGGTCGTTCAAGGTCATTAAAAATGGCGCCATTCGATAGATCATATACGACTTTCTATTGGTCGGCCATTGCTGTATGTTGTATCATTTTCAAGATATTTGACGTTGAATAATCATGACCTTAAAAAGGTCACTGAACGTCATTCAAACTGGTACCATTCGAAAGCTTGGGTGCTGTTTCCTATTTGCCTTCCATAGTAACTATGGATGTATCTTCAACCGTTTATTAGATATTCAGCATCAAAGAATAGCGTGACCTTCGAAACTGGGTTATGGGTTGTTCAAGTTCATTGACAATGGCACTGTGTGATAGATCACATACGACTTTCTATTGGTCCGCCATTGTAAATATAGCTCTATCTTGTACCGTTTTTGAGTTATTTGATGTTGAATGATATTGTGACCTTGAAATCTGGGTTAGAGGTCACTCAAGATCATTCAAACTGGTACCATCTGAAAGCTTTGGTGCTATTTCATATTCGCCTTCCATTGTAACTATGGCTCTATCTTGCATTACTTGTGAGATAAAGCAACATATTGGTCAAAAATCGTGATTGTTTCATACCCCTTGTATTTGATGCCTCCATTCGGGGGTCCCCATCAGAATATTGCCATCCCGTTTGGTGTGGGAAAGCTAGAATGGTGTGGGTACCAGATGGTGAAAAAAATCTGGATATGCATAACAATACCGGCGTGTGACAGACAGACGGACATCTTGTGACAGCATCGCACAGTAAAAAATGGAGGAAATTGATAAGAGGTAAATAATCTCACAGTGGTGATAAAAGAAGGAACAGTAGGTGTTGCGTATTTTCTACTGATCTACTGCTGGCTCACCCGGTGTCGGACTGACCTAAAGAAAGGTCCATTAAACAAGTCTGTTGTTCCTTGTTGTGACCAGCTGGAATAGCATTCGCTTCAGCTTCTCGTTAACATTTTCTAATTTTTGCAGTCCCTGGAATTTTTTGCAGTGTAAACTAGATAACTTATGACTATGCATAATCATACGATGCATACAGATCGGTTTATACGCGAGTGTATATGGTAATGCAAACACATTGAACAAACATTTCGTATTGCAGCCATGACAAGCTGGATTAACATAAAAATGAACAAATTCACTGCAAATAAACACATGATGCATAATAAATTTAAGATGCATTATAAATGAAAGAGTGACATACAACAATTGATGTCATGCGCTACTGCTGCTAAACTGCATTTGGTATAGCACGGGCAAACACTGTATGACAGAATTATAACAAATTACCCAACAAATGTGGACTTTCAAGGCCGTCCTCCAACTGTGCTTGTCCACCAGCAGAAAGGACCCAATGGAAAGAGCTAAAAACACAAAAAAAACACTTTCAGCTATCAACGAACAACGTATCCAAAATAGTGTGCATCTCTGTCTGCATTTAGTCATCTGAGAACCATCGTGCACAACACCCAGAGCAGTCATTGGTGGCTGTACCTGCTGCTAAAGGGGATAGATGGCAGTCTGTCTGCAATGAGTTGTCAAAACCATGTACACTCACTCATTGCTTTATAAAACACAAAGCATGCCTTAAGTCATTTCTATTGCTCTGTTACAGGTGCAAGTATTGTAAATAACTCTTTTTTTATATGACATAATTGTTTATCAAGGGACTGCACTGTCTGATGCACCAGCCCCCAAAAGGTATTCAAGAAAACCACAGGTGAATGAGAGACTGGATGCCATTCTTGATGTCCAACAAATGGTGTCAAATGACTGAAAGTAAAAGAAAACACAAAAACCAAAATATCACGGCGCAAAATCAACGACTGTATTAGATTTGCACGAATCAAATATGCACAAAATTACTCGAAGAAAGTCTGCTGAGCTCCGCAGGCGAAGAACTTGTGAAGCATCAAATAGTAAGGCTGTTTCCGCTCGTCAAACAACATCGGCGACGTAAAACCAACCGAGCATATCAAGAATGTCAACCTACACATCATCAACAATAAACAAATCCTTTACAGACTAAAATAAACACCAAGTATAAAGTAAACAATGACAAAACGTCAAAAATTATTACTATATTAGAAAGTGACATTAAAATTGGCATCAATTCTAAAAATGTTTGATTCCAGCCACATCTTCATCTTTTATTACAAACTCTGATCAAAGGATAGCATAACCTGGGTAGTGACAGAGACATACTCTATTTAAACAAGCTCAAAAAACAATGTTAACACACTCAAAACACAGCCAAGCTGTTTTAATAAAATAATATAACACAAAACAACAACACAACACAATTTGTCTACAAATTTATAATGTATGATTAACACAAACAACAAAGAGGTCAAGTATATTATACCATGAATTGAAACTTAATACTGACATTGCAATAGCTTATCAAACATAGTAAAAACTGCTGTGTACAATGCAACACTTGGTGACCTGAGTTTAGGAATGAGGCAATATGATGGTGGTATCCAGCTTAAACTCTCCGCAAGAAGTCGAGCCAGCAGTGTTGCAATGGATTCGGCAGCGGGGGTCGGCACCGGCGGCAACTGCTGAGCTCTGCGTTGGCGTAACGGTATGCCAACACTCAATTTTGCTAAAAGACTAAACAAATCTGAGAGAGCACGACCAAGTCTTGAAGATGCTGCAAGCAGCGGTTTGATCTGTCGAACACGAGCCTACAGAGTGTCAACAGTGTTGGTCAGTGTCTTAATAGCACTTTCGATACAGACAGATTGTATAGTGCCTATAGTATTTAGAGAGTAAAGATTGATAGTTACAACTAAAAAAACTAGAGCTACTTGGCTGAAATAGCTCTGCTGTGCTTTGTGAATCTCTAATTAGCACAATTAGCTCAACTGGCATAATTAATGCAAAATCTGTTCTGTAACTTTATAGCCCCTTATCCTCATATCCTCACATCATTCATACCAGGTTTCATCAAAATCGAACAATGTGACAAATAAAAATTTAAGTAAAAGATGACATATACAATGCCAGCTCACCCAGTCAATCCATAACCATTAGCTCCGCTGATCTCTGCTCACAGCAGAGCTAAGAGTACAATACAATCACAAAACTAAACTGTCGCAGATAAATGGAGCTACACTCTATATAATTTAATAAGGTCGTAAAGTCTTTATGAATTTCCTGTACAATTTTCTACATTCTGAACCCAAAACGCCGAAATGATCATTAAAGGTATGTCACTGTCAACGACCTTGACCCAATCATTGAATTCTCCACCTCTGGCATGAGTAGTGCAATCCACTCAGTGCTGAGGGTAAACACGGCCCAATGCACATTCCCATTATAACCAAATGTTGTGGAAAGATAGATAGATAGACAGATAGATAATGTCGATTTATATAGTGCATCATTGTAGAAAAACCTCTAATGCGCTGGAAATAACCATTTGGAGAAGCAGCTGTTAGAAGTCCTCGCAAACCACAGAAGAGTTCATGGTTTAGCTCGTCAAACTACATGAGCAATGCTCCAAAAATGAATATCTAGCTAACAATTGACAAAACAATCTCCTAAAAATCGACTGCAGTTTCACCTTCTTCTCCAAATGGTTATTTCCTATACATTCTAGCTATGCTACAGATGTTGCAACAGCTGAAGCAACCATGCAGGTCACTGCAATGTGTCCCAACTATTACCTTATGTTTAGTATATGTGACTGCCTGTAACACTGGACAGTCATTCAATTTGATTACTAGCTGAAATGATAGTCCACATATGATTCCTTATTCATCAATCGTAATTAATGCATGCTATATTCTTCGACACATTATATTCAGAAAAAGTCTGACACAGCTCAAAATGGTCTTCAAGTCACTCAAGCTTGTTGGTTATGAAAATGGACATAGAACAGATGATTTCCTATTAGTGTTCCATGAGTGTGACAGATGGGCAGGCCTATGCCATACCTGCATGCAACGTATCACACTGTATAAACTATTACACTACTTGAGGTGTTCAAAACCTCCCTGACTCGGGGTAAGTCAACTTTCCAGCTAACTGCTCAGCTACAGTACTTACAAAGAATGACTAATACAACACTAGAATATACTTTCAACACATTTAGCAAGCAACACGACATAGACCAAAAATAGAATTAAGTTTCTGTAAAAAGACCATTGTACACGTAAAACAATAACTACCGCGATCAAGTGACTCTGTTTGTCGGATGCCGTCGAGCTGCCAGCCAAGTCCATGTCCATTGGCGATGCTGCTGAGACTGTCTCTGATGTACTCAGTGACTCCATGGCGGCACTAACACCGTCACTACCAAGTTCACATGCAGTTCGTGCCAGCAAGCAGTCCAAGTCGCCATCCACAGATCGCCCGGATGACGTCGCTAACGAATCCCTACCGTCGGGTCGAGGTGACTTGGCGTCTTCTCTTGACATTACACGCATGATGTCAACAGCACCAAATTGAGAGTCTGCTGGAAGCACATTGTCACTACACAGTGCTATCAGTACCGAGCTTTCCCAGACTAGAGACAGGTACAGCCGAGACAAGCCTTGCAACACCTGCAGACCAAGCTTTGAACCCCAGTGTGACACCAACATGCTGCGGACTTGTACGGAGCCAGCACTCTGCAACACACAATTCCTCCATTAAACGTCATGCAGCACAAGTTTTAGGACACAGAAGTTCAACCACAGCAATACCAAAAAACGATACTACAATTTACAATGCTAGATAACGGCACTTAAATTTCTAAATTACAATTCTACTGTGTAACTCTTGCACATACACCAACCATAAATGATAAATGTAACCACTGAAGGCAATGGCAGTGACCAGAGACAATTATAACTACAACTACTACAATTTATTGCTTTTCAAGTGACGTTTGAAAGTGAGAATGTTTTCGCGCAGTCAAATGTCAGCAGGTAGAGAGTTCCAGGTGGAGCAGCAACAGAAAAAATCAGAAAAAATCAGAAAATTACACAGATTTAATAACAACATTCAGGTAGTTATTGTTTTACCTGTGCAGGAAAATTTCTTTAAAAAATTTGAGAAACTACTAATTTTCAAAAAAATGCTAGATCTTAAGGAAAACTAGGAAAAAAGTTATGAAAACCTTAAGAATATCTCACAAACAGCTAAAGGCTGTCGTAAAAAAAATTACAAAAATGAAAATTTAGCGTATCATTAATGTAAACAATAACGACTCATTTATGCTACTTCACGAACTGGCTGGTAAGTATGCAACTGACAGCTTGTTATACAATGACAGTATGCAATTCTAATTGAGAAAAAATCACAGGCACATCAAGAAAAACTTACGAAATATTATGAAAATACATCCATAACTTTTTGATTAATGAGAGAGATAAACTAACAAACCCCGAAAAATCAGAATACAAACCTGTCCAACTTTGCAGATGTGAGTGAAAACATTAACACACGAGTGAACAGCCGACAAGCCATGAAGTAAAGGCATCGAATGTGCAGATATAGTTGAGTCGGGCAGTGTCTGTGCATTAGCCAACTCTTGCAACAGCACAGAACTGCCTGGTGCATCAAGAAACTGATTTATTGGCTCTAACGACTTGAGAACGTCATTCAAATGCTGTAGTGCTTGCGTTAAGACTTGCGGCTCGTACGATAATGTCTACAATCACAAACCAACATTATCGACTGATGGGAAACTACCAGAAGCCACAGTACAAATTACTAACACAAAAACTATATTAACACAATATAGAGTAATGCACAAACTAGCAACCTGTATATTTATACTTATGCTAGTCACTTTCATATAAGCAAGTAGCAGCAAGCATTCCTTCTAAATAACACCATCAATTACGCTGTAATTAAGACAGGAAGTCAGGGGAAAGAGCACTGTCTGTCACTGATCATTCTGTAACTCTCTCCCAGAGTCTCTGAAGAAGACTAATTCTACAATGACATATAACACCATCTTTTATCTTCATTTTTATAGCACTATTTAATGCATACTGCATTGCCCGGGTAGCATAAGCTGTTGCAGTACCAGTGTCTAACATTCTAACATGCTTAATATAATGTAAATGAAAAGTAAACACATAAATGCAGCTTTTATGTCATATATTCATGTTTACAAAAATCTATTAATAAAGCTAATCATAAACTTCAAAAAAGAGGTTAACAAATCTGTGAATAAACTATTGCTATTGCCAAATCATGGTGCATGCCAGAAACGACGACGATGACAATTACCAAATCGAAGTTAGCACTAAAGAGAGGAAACATCAAATATCTTACCAAAATGGACTTGCAGACACTGGCGACAGCCTGACACGAGTGTGTAGTGGGAAAATCAAGCGGGAGGTTTGGAAGACTAAGAATATTCATAAGTGGAACTAAACCTTTCTGTGTAACAAACTCTCGGCAGTGGTCGTCTGTAGTATTGTTGCTCAGTATTGCTTCCACAAATTTCATCTGCATTAAATCCAGGACAGCAGGTGATCACAAACTAGAATTACTTTAACTGTCACTTCAGTGAACAGCTACAGAATCCCTGGAAAAGTATACATAACATAAAACTAGAGGGAGGCCAATCGGCCTAGACAGATCCACTGATGTTGTTCCAAATGTGAAATTTAAAAAATTTGCTAAATTTTTTTTAATAAAAATTTTGAAAATCTGTTCCACAGTTTTATTATGGCCTGCCATATACTATATGGCAGGCCATAATGTAACGATGCGCCAGAGGGGGTCGGCGGCATAACTCCCCCAAAACTCAACCGAGGGGGATGAAACTCAGCTAGGACAAAGTACTTCGAAGGG
>Ga0209339_1001149_pt1 | contig 10949 bp, 8 predicted proteins | sample OlaalgELextract3_FD_187376 | JGI IMG/M metagenome (GOLD analysis project Ga0209339, IMG submission 187376) | Olavius algarvensis symbiont microbial communities from Tuscany, Italy - Type A ELBA extract 3 (SPAdes) (version 2) | ecosystem: Host-associated > Annelida > Digestive system >...
CGACAAGCTCCGACTGATGATGATGAAATAAGAACAGAACAGCTTGGCGGGCACTCACAGGAACAGCAACGTCACCGACAAGCTCCGATTGATGATGATGAAATAAGATACTCAATTTTACTCGTATAATTGTCTGTCTTTAAATTAACGTTAAAAAGTTGGAAAAAGTATAAAATATTGAAAAATTGCCGATATTTCACTTGTCACCAATATATCGAAAAAAACGGATATCTAAAGTGCCGATACGATACCAATATCGGCAATTTTTATATCAACGATATTTTCGATAAATCAACCCACCTCGAGTATGGAGGCCTGCTGTCAAGCTGGCCCAGTGTACGGACATCCAACAAGTCAGTACCACTTTACCGGCGCACAGTTTAGGATTTATACCAGTGCAGTATATTACTCTGCTTACAGTATATTACTACGGCAGAGAAAAGCATCTGTATTTTGTAACTGTATTTCTGTTGTTTGTGTATTTATTTCTAGGGTCACATTCACCCATTTTGTTTGTTGGTGATTATTGGCCACAAGTGGCCTTGGGTTATTTTTTTGTAAATAAACTTTTGTACATACATGTCTCTGCCTGCTTAGATAGTAGTCGAGATGTTGAAGCCAAACACAAATATAGTATTTGTAACTAGCTTGCAATGTGTGCATTTCCGGTAAAATTATGAAAGAGTAATCTGTGCCACATGCATACAGCTGAGTCCATATGCAGACATTGAAGCTGGTGTGTATTGGTGAAATTTTTTGCCGTCTTAACAGTATTGCACCAGCTACATTACCATCACAATGAAGTACGTCGTACGAGTGATGCGTATTGTTGTGAGAGTTTCCAGTTATGTGAAGTATTACCAATTTACCATAGTAGTATTAGTGTTGTCAATGTTGTATTGTCATGCTGCATGTTAGTGATTACCCACATTATTCTCGATACAAACACACTAAACCAAGATTTCTGCTATAGCGCAACTTAATGTTTTATTAGTTATACATGTATTTGCATTTATTGTCATCTTTATACCACTTTATTAGCCATTTCTCTGGCAGTGGCAGATACCAGTACATGAACACTGCATCATGCTGTATCAGTTTCCTGGTTAGATGTGTGTAATGTGCAGTGAATGATTATGTTACATTTGTTAGCTGTACCGTTCATCTGTGGGTTGCTTTTTGTTATTGTCAGATCTGCTTTGAAAATGTCTTTCCAGCTAATTATGTGGCCGATACCAACAGACATATAATATAGAAAACCCACATATAACTGGCTGGAAAGATGTTTTCAAAATAATCAGTCTTTTGCACAGCTGGTCGTCAGATGTGGTCATGTATTATGAGTAGACCCGTAAGCTGCCTTCTTATTTTTCGGCGGGCTTGCGAAGTGTACAGCTTAAGTTTGGCTAATTCCGGCTTAGCCAAATTTAAGCTGTACATTTCCGGAATTTTTCAAGCGGCGGAACTGCAGCAGCTCAAGTTTTCGGGCCGGCTAAACTCACAGATTAATGCTGTATACCCTAAATACTGAAATCAATGTGCTTCCTGAAGACGTCTTGTGCATGACAACGTTGTCAGTATGTCTACTGTTACTGTATCACTGTGAAATAACATAATAATGTTGTACTCTTGTCGTTTCTGACATCAAATTCCTGCTCCAGCAATTACGACATTCGGATATTATGCGAGACTTACGCGAGCAATTGTTTGTACTGTCGGTATTCGACAGGACTGCTACATGATGCTGAGCGCGACCTGTTAGTGATAGCTAAGTTTCTTGTAATAATTACTATAGTCCACCGTAAATTCTTATCTAGCTGACCCGAGCTGACAGTGAGCATAGACACTGCTGTTGGTACAAGAGTTTTTGCCGCACGATGCTACGCATAAGCGCGGTGTATGCCGTCATGCAGTGTCCGTCAGTAACGTCCGTTTATTCTGTCGAAACGAATAAACTTAAAAGCTTTTTCACCGTCGTCTAGCCACACCATTCTAGTTTTTCAGTACCAAACGTTATCGCAATATCCAGACGACGGGACCCTTCACTGTCGCAGAGAGACTGGGCGATGCTTGAGCTTCATGTCATTAAATATTTCACTAAATCATTCAAAATGACACCCTTGAGTAGGGCATGTGTACGTCCCTGATAGTATTCCATTGAAACTGTGTATCTCGTATGCCTACCGTTTCTGATATTCTGCGTCAAATAATGGAATGACCTTGACATCGGAGTTAGGGGTCGTTCGAGTCATTGAAAATGATACCACGGGGTACGGTTTCTTGTTCGCATTCCGTAGTAACTTTGGTCGTATCTTGTATCATTTCTGAGATACATCTATAGCCAGATATTGGCTGAAAATCGCGATTTTTCATACACCCTGCATTTGACGCCCCCGTTAATGGGTTCCCTGTCGGAATATTACCATAACATTGGCACTGGAAAAACCGGAGTGGTGTGGCTACCCGAAGGTGAAAGTTTGATGATACGTTGCACCACTTTGACAGAATACTGGCCTGTGACAGACGGGCATTTTGAAATAGCATAGTCTGCGCTATGCATAGCATCGTACGGTAAAAAGCGCTATTTTCGACCAATATCTGGTCTGGTTTTGGCACCAATCACTGCTGGACCATTACGTGTCAACAATTTGCCGATAGACTATAGATTGTAGCACTTAACGGCGGCGTTTGTTGCGTGGCGATGCGTCATCCGTGATCATCAATGAATCTTGTTTATGATAGAAAAAGCCTCAACGTTATACCAAAGACAACAGAACAGAAGTTAATTGTAGGCATTGGTATATCTGAAGCTGAAGTAACTAATAATAAAAGACTGTGCTTTAGTGTGCTCGAGGTATTGCAATGTTGAAGCTAACTGCTGACAGACATGAAGTATCGCGCGGACATGAAGTATCGCGCGGCCTAAACTTCTTGTATGTTCAGCGCAAAGAAAAATTTAGTACTGGAACAGTGAAGGAGCATTTAAGCGAGATTTTTCCCGGTGGCTCAGCCAAAGTTTTTGGCTGGACTTTAAATGCGGCTAAGCTGAAATTTTATGGCTGGCGGCAGCTTATAAAATTTGCAGCCGCCAGGTGGTTTAAATTCGGCGACTTATGGGTCTAATTATGATAATCATATGAACAACAGCAAAAATGCACAATATATTTTTTCACGCTTTATTTATAAACTCACAAATTAGTAACTATATACATAAGGCAATAAAAGACGGACGACAGGATATGGGATTAACAGTGAAAGTTGAGCTATGGAAACAAAGGAAGGCGAAGTACCTGCACTTACCTGTTGTGACTACAAAAGCACTGGACAGAAAGGTAAGAAAGGTATTACAAACCTGATACTGTAAATCCACTAACGTTTGCCTGTCGTTTGTCGTGTGTATTTGGTTGGCGGCTAAAAACTGACAAATTTTTGTGGTCACAATCAAAAATAGTTTCTCACTTTGTACTTGTAATTTAACTTTTTGGTTCTTATGCACAAAATTTACTTTAAAAAACCCCCGCAAACGTATGTGGATGTACAGTATGCCAGTGTATTGCCTAGTTTATGTTAGTGCGGTGTTAAGTGGATGTGGCGTGATGGGTCATGGGTCGAGAAGCCACGAGGAGTCATGGCTGGTGCTCAGTGGTGCCAGGCGAGGTCGTATCACCAAAGCCTCGCTGACTGTCGTCTTCACCGCTGAAACAAATAAAACATAACAGCGTCTTACTTTACTCGCTACATTACAGACTGATTACTGAAAAATGAGCGTTAAATGCAATACCTCGATAGAGTGGCCAAAAAAGTAAGCCGCTACTGAATTGTCAATAAATCATGTTAAAACGTGCCAACGAAGCTAGTTTTCTTTCGTCCAATTTGAGTGCCAAACAAGTACTATACCGGTAATATTATACCGTTGACTTATTAAATATTCTATTAGTTAAATTTTTATGCATGACGTAATGTGTGTCGTCAAGCGTGCATGGCTCAACGACACGCATTACGTCATGCATAAAATGTTTAGTTAATATAATATTTAACAACAAGGTATGATATTATAGTGGTTGTTTGGCACTCAAATTGTGATTTACTGAGCAGAGTTGGATAATCAACTGAAGAAATCATCATCAGCATTGACACCTGATTCACTGTTTTGCAGTATGATCTGACCAGTCAACTCTTTACAAGTATCTTAATATTCCCCTCCCCAACAGTTTTTCATCATATGCGATGCATTCACTATCAAAATCTTAAAAAAACACCTGACCATATCGCCTGCAAATACCACAGATTCAATTACTTTCTTCCTTTCTCATAATTTTTATCAACATTTTCTGGCACTTGCCACAAAGTCCCAATGACAGAAAGCACGTAACATATTTTCGTACTTATCAGTAACTTTACCTCAGTTTGACAGTCACTAATAAATGTCGGGTATAAACCTGCATCGGATGAGGGTTTCGGCGTCGGTGGCGTGTCGTCAATGGCGATGAATGATGGGAGGCGTCTCTGTCTTAATGGCAGCATAATGTCGTCATCGTCGTCGTCATCAACGGTTCTCGGCTTCTTCGCCAGCACACTGACAATTTAAGTTTATCACACTAAAGCAAAGCAAAAGCAAGGATACGTAATGGGCGTAGGCATGTGCCTCTACGGCCAGCTTGTGCAAACGAAAAGTAAGCAACGCAAAAGTGCAATTGTATTACAGTGTTGTCGTCTGCATTAATTTGGCTTCTGCTCCCAACCCCGGTTAACTCAACCTTATAATCATACAATATATCCTTGTCCATTATTTCGCTACACAAACTACGAGGCATATGCACTCCGACAAAACGTCTCACATTATTAAGGCCTGTAACCATTAAAAATTTTTAACAGTTACCGTAACTCTGCAAAAAATAACGGTAAAATAATCGCTGATTTGTAACAATTCCAAGCGCTATAATCAACAAACATGTAGAAATTGGCAACTTTGACTAGAAAACGTCTTTGTCAAAATCTCTGAATTATTATACTCTATTATTTCAATTAATTTGTTACAAATATGCAATAAAATCTGAACGCATGAACACAAGTACCATATACAGATGACCGTTTTGCAAGCACAACACACTGAAGATAATAATGCAACAGTATTCATTGGCTCGTCCACAAAACAAAATTTTAATGATTTCAATATGTCAGCTGTTAAAATTTACTATTAACCACATGACTGTTAACTTGCCCAGGCTCGACTAAATACAACACTTTAAAATTACATACCGTAATAAATATATAATAACGCATTACTGTGTATTTTATTGTTGCACTCCTGACTGTTTTAACTTAACAGACTACATTTTGAAAATTAAATTTAACCCTTTAGAGTCCAGAGGCAATTATAGTGTCACATCAAACAATATGAAGTTGGTACACTGGCCGTTGATGGGTGGGCTGTTACATTTGGTACAGCGAGGAGGGGCCTGGGCGGGCTACCAAATGTAACAGCCCACCCATCAACGGCCAGTGTACCAATCACCGTACTGCTGTATAAAGGTCAGTTGCTCTGCAGTTTTAATGTGCCCGTAAAGGGTTAAAAACAGTGTAAGACGGTGACATAGAACCATACCCCGCAGCATTGTGTTCGGTTTTAGCTGGAGTCGAGACGTCGAGAAGACGGCGCTTCTTTGCTATGTGTCGCAGTGGACAGCGACGACCACGCGGACACGATCCTGTCTCGGTGAACTCCGGACAGACAGTCACGTGCTTCTTCTTACACTGCACAACTATGTCTGTGTCACTAACAGTCTTGCTAACTGAATGAAACATTATTAGAAGCAGCAATAATTTCTCATTCAGAATTACACGTGAACTTTAGCACAAATTAAAACGCGGCCGACTGGCCGGCGCCGTCTGCTGCGCTGCAGCCACAAATTCATTTATGCTAGGGTCACTCAGTGTATCAGTTAGAGTCAGCAGGGTCAGTGAAAGGGGTCAGGGTCAGTTCTGCTAGTAGTGGTAGTATATTTAAATGAATTTGCGGCTATGGCGCCGCAGACACCACCGGCTGGCTGGCCGCGTTTTAGTATAGATTGTGAACTTTCATGTCGGACAAAAGCTGTTCAGTCATATAATATGAAAATTACTATTATTAACTATAATGAGTTACAATAGCTATTAAAAGGATATATTTGTGAAAAGCCACAAAAAAACAGAAAATGGATGAGAACTGGATAAACTGACCGAGTCTGCCAGAGAGCAGTAACCACGAGCAAAATCGAGGCAGATATCAGCATCGACAGCGACCTTAACGTGACGGTACGGACAGTCATCGCGGTTACAGATGCCTTGCAAGAAGAAACGGCACGCCGGCATCTTGTGTGGTGCAACACGGTGAGAGAACGGACAATCCGTCACCTTGCATGTGCCACGCAGAAACCTGCAGCATCACATAGCAACAAAGGCCAACTTGGCTGGAAAGGCGCCCTTTAACTCACACTTCAAGGACTTGGATGTGCCCACATGCAAAGTGCGACTGTTTTTCATGAAAACATGAGCAAAGTTAGCAGGACACCCTTCCTGATGTCACACAAATGAACTGAGCGAGCTGTGCTAGCTGAGAATCCATCGTTAGGGACCAACCTAATTCACGATTTCACGGCCGTGACATTTTCCATGAAATTGGCCTTCTTCCGTGAAAAACGCCCATTTCCGTGAAATCTGTGAAATTCCGTGAAATTTGTGATTTTTCGTGAATTTTAACGCTTTTAGATTCATTTATGAAGGTTTTAGGAGTTTTATCAACAGCTTTTATGCGGATTTTGCTGTTTGCTACGTGTCACACTTCAGCACTAAGTAGTTGGCATGTATTCACTGTGTTACTTACTTACATCCAGTCTTGAGTCTTGACTTCGTACATTAATAACAATAGCAATTTCAAATGTGCTATTCGGCAGATTTCTTAGTTTGCATTAACATAGCACCTCGAAATAACGGCTGTGGGGCCCGTGAATGTTTCAAACTCCATCCGTGAATTTTCCATGAAATTTGGCACATTTTAAAAACTCTATCGTGAAATCGCGCATTTTTCCCGTGAATTAGGTTGGTCCCTATCCATCGTAACCACTGAGCAATAACGGTGCCACTCGACCTAATAATAACCATTTATTATTATTACTATTATCTGTCACAATTTTTAACTCGCACAGTTAAAGGCCACCCATAGTTATTTGGTGCCTCCCCATCAGTATCTTTATAATGGACTTACCTGCACTGCAGACTTTACCATTTCTGCACAGGAATGGAGTTGGCGAGTCCTATGGCCATCGTCTCTAGTTTCTTTTTAAATGTTCTTTTTAAATGGCGGCTCGTTGGATGTCAGTGGGTAGAGCATTCCACAGGCGAGGGGCTGCTGAACTAGAAGCTCGTTCGAAGACGAGTACACGGTACGAACAGTTCAGAATTTGTCACAGAGCGCAGATTAGTTTGACGTTGAAGTGTGAAGACTGGCTGCAGCATGTCGGAGATGGGCGAATTCACGTTGGCACAGGAATGGACTTGCCCACACAGACAGTGTGCTGGCCTATGGCCATCGTGGCTGGACTGTGGGCTGCGGAATTCACGTTGGCACAGGAATGCACTTGCCCACTCAGACAGTGTGCTGGCCTATGGCCATCGTGGTTGGACTGTGGGTGGGAGAATTCACGTTGGCACAGGAATGGACTTGTCCACACAGACAGTGTCCCGGCCTATGGCCACTGTGGCTGGACTGTGGGCTGACGAGTCCACGCTGGCACAGGAATGGACTTGCCCACACAGACAGCATGCTGGCCTATGGCTATGGATGTGAGAATTTTGCACGCGCAAAATTTTGCGCAGAATCCGCCACCCTGCGCAGAATTTGGGGTCCTGTGAAGAATTGAGTTAAATTTACGGAATGGTGCAGAAAATGCGAAAATTTTGCTGATTTTTGTTAACCCTTTCACTTACAACAGTTAAAATTACACAGTATACCACTCATTGTTAATTTTCTTTCACAAATGTAAACAATAAACATCCTTCACACGACGTCATTTGAACTTCCGGTTGTTGGTAGATAACTTCTAAGACTAAGTGTAAGTTGAATAGTAACTCTTAACTTAAGCGGACCAACAAGCCACGATACTCTGGATAGTACACCGGTGTCACAAACCAATGTACCATAGAAACAAAAAGCTCAGCTATCGCTGACAAACCACGCGACGCTGTTTTGTAAAGTTGTTGAGGTATTGAAACAGTACTGCAAATGTTCAGATCTGCACGATAAACAACCCACGTTGTTGTCTCGCTGTGAGGTCATGCGTGTGTGGTTTGATCCTTAATTGTTGTTATTTATTGCTCGCTTCATGGGTTGGTTAGAAGTCAGGACCCCGCCTTGTGGGTTGGTTAGCGCCAGGAGTACAGGTTAGTGCTTGATAACGTAATGCTGATTTTACAATAATTATAGGTGCAGTGCGTCAGGCTGCACCTATCAAAATACGATGCGTTCAGTGCGCAAGAATTTTACTTTAGTGGACAGGAATTCCTCACCTCGTGCGTCAGTTAGGGTTCAGCCGGCCAACAGGGTCAATTTACCCTGTTGGCTGGCCTACAGCACCGATGTAGTGTTTACACACGCCCGTTGAGGAGTAAGGGTTAGTGCCAGTTATTGCTGTAGTGTACTGTGTGCATTACAGTGCATCGTTATTCACAAGATGGCGCCAGTCAATATAAGCAGCGTAAACTTAAACCCCAAACATCCAGACGTTATCTATTTACATTTTCTTACTTCACAATTGACAATTGAACAGTTCTAGTACAAAAACATGTATTTCAGACCGTACGCTGTTATAATCGTTGACGTTCTTTGCTGTATTAACACCATTTTTTATCTCGCAGTGCAGAGAATAGACGACATGAAATTACCGCGTAGTTGATTCCTACATACTTAAATGATATTGTACCCTTGAAATCTGGGTCAGAGGTCACTCAAGGTCATTCAAAATGGTACAGTTCGAAAGCTTGGGTGCGGTTTCCTATTCGCCTTCTATAATACTATGGCTCTATCTTTCACCAGTTCCGAGATAAAGCCCGACACTGGTCGAAAATCATGATTTTTTCATACCCCCTTGCATTCAACGCCCCCATTACGGGGGTTCCCATCGGAATATTGCCATCCCGTTTGGTACGGAAGACCTAGAATGGTGGGCTACCCGACGGTGAAAAAACTTTGAGGATATGTATAACCGTTTAAGCACAATACCGGCGTGTGACAGACAGACATCTTGCCACGGTATAGTCCGCGCTATGCATATGCATCGCGCAGTAAAAGCGGGTTGAAATGTTGCGCAGAATTTGCGCAGAATTCACAAAAATGGCGTGCAGAATTGGAAATTTTTTTGGCGCAGAATTCTGACGTCCCTACCTATGGCCACAGTGGCTGGCTATGGCCAGTGTGCATCTGCTGCTAGCTGCCCTGTGGCCAGCACCACTCACCCTGTAGGTGAGATGATGTTGGGAACGGACACGGGAGAGACATCAGGATGGTCAATGGGATGAGATGATAGCATAATGTCCCCGCTGCAGGCTATGCACAGGCAGCGGCATAAAAATGAAGTAGAAAGACAGTAACTGCATTGAAGCACACATAAAGTACACACAATAACAGTAATCTGGAAAACAAGATGGCATAACCAACCTTGTACAGACAGAAACCTTATCAGGGTCGTGGATATAGACACACTTGTCCCCGCGGCTGCACCGGCCAAACCGATTGAAGTACATACAGTAGTTCTTATCTTCGGCTGCCAATTTCTTCCTTTGGTCCGCAGCTGACCACCTCATCCAATTAAACTTCCGCTGCGAGAAGTGACTTAACAAATTGCAATCACGCACAACATCATTAATTCAATAAGAAGCTAACTGTTGCAACAGACGTCCATCACAGCTGTACCATTAAAGCACCTGAACTGAGCAGTTATAACAAATGTGAAACATCGACAACTTTATAAGTAGTTTTTATAATACGAAATAGTAAGATAAACAACTAGCCACATCTCAGTATGTTCAATGCAGCATATACTGTAAATCTTCAGAATAACAAAAGCAAATACAAGCATTAAGAGCGACTTACAATGAAGGTATTGCATGACCAGACGAAAATCTGTTATTTTTTCCAACTGTAACAAAAATAAGTAAATTCTACGGTCCTGTATCATAATGACGGCAGTTCACTAACAAAACTGTGTAAATCATATCAGAGGCACACAAAGTCACCACATGGCACAGTGACTAATGTTCTTGTGAAACTGTTAAGTTGCATAAAAACAAGAAACTTAGCTATCGCAAACAGATCGCAAGTCAGCAGCACACACAATATACTGAGGGCATCTACACTGTGTCCCCACAAAAAAGTAGTACACCAAACTCATGGTGATAACCTCAACAATTCTTAACGGATTTTCAAAATTCTTTCACTCCTGAAAAGCCAGGAAAATTTCTAACAAAACCCACACAACATTTCCCACTATACCTTCAGTATGTTGCTGCACTACCTTGTGAAAGTTAGAAGTTCGTTCTGGCATATCTGGAAGAAAATGTAGACGAAAACGTAACATACTTTGATTTTTGAACAAACACCCAATTTTAATGCACTTAACTTACTTACTTACTTACTTGTTGTTTCAATTATTCTTTGTAAATAGCAGACGCTTTTATCTAAACAAGTGCTGTGAACTGAAGCAGCATTTTCTGCATGTTTGGCAATTGACAAGATGGTTTTATTCATATAGCAGCCAGTGGCTGGATTAGTGTAAATACGGAGGAAAAGAAAAAACAAACATTATATACAAAAAGTTAAAAATCAGTAACATAAGAAGTTGCAGTACTAGAAAACCTAATCATATAAATGTAGACAATATGGTATAAAAGAATTTCGAAATTTAACAGTTCTAAAA
>Ga0209339_1001150_pt1 | contig 10945 bp, 11 predicted proteins | sample OlaalgELextract3_FD_187376 | JGI IMG/M metagenome (GOLD analysis project Ga0209339, IMG submission 187376) | Olavius algarvensis symbiont microbial communities from Tuscany, Italy - Type A ELBA extract 3 (SPAdes) (version 2) | ecosystem: Host-associated > Annelida > Digestive system >...
ACTGCTGAACCCTAACCGACCCACGAGGCGGTATAATACTGAATAAGTACTATAATATTTTATGACGGTTTATGCTATAACTGACACTAAAAAAGGGAGAACAGGGATTGCGCCTACTTATCTTCAAGTTGGGGCCGGAGCGGCCGGAGCAGCTTTTAGTAACACCGGCTGTAGGGCTATCGCGCTTAACCGCTTGTTCTGCTTTACTACTGTCAAACACTTGATGCGATCTCTCAAAATACTCTGCAGCGTCTTTCTCAAAATCGTGCCAAATTGCCATGCAATTTTGCCAAATTGCCATGCAATTTGCCTACTTCTTATCGAAAATAAGTAGCTCTGCTGTCGCAAAGAGGCGCGCGATGCTTCGTGTCTGTTAGTAGTTAGCTTCAACAGTACAAAACGTGGAGTAGAGTCTTTTCTCGTTAGTTACGTAGGCTACAGATTTATCACTGCGTGCAGTTAAATGCGCTGTTCTGTTGTCTTTGGTATAACGTTGAGGCTTCTTGTCATAAACATTTCGTCGTCTTCTCTGGCAAAACACCGCGCGCTTACTACCAGGGATGTGTCACAACTAGCGGTATGCTGGCCTGGCCGTGCTCCACCGGCGACTCTGCTGACAACACCTGGCTTGTTGCAGCGTTAACGGCAGGCACTAAAGCCAGATATAGGCTCAGAAACGCGATTTCTGCCTACCCCACCTGCATTTGACGCCCCCTTTAGGGGGGTTCCCGTCGGAATATCGCCAACCCGTTTGGTATGGAAAAACTAGAATGGTGTGGCTACCAGATGGTGAAAAAATTTTGACGATATGTTTATTCGTTTTGACATGATCCACAAATGTGACAGACACACAGACAGACGGACGGACAGACAGACACCGCATATGACGGCACAGGCCGCGCTTATGCATAGCATAGCGCGGCAAAAATCCGTAGCCATTTTAGTCCGTCAGCCGGAATCAGTTATATAGTACGCCTAATTAGATAAGTAAGTAAAATATCATACCAAGTTCGGTCTATGCATAGACTCACTGATGCTATGCATACGGCCGGCCGTATGTATAGACACTGTGCATTAGATAACACCCGAAAAAACGTGTGAAGTTCAACAATAACTTTACCGTAGGACGAAGGGACTGAGGGTGGGCGTTAACATGATTTACGCATGAAATAGTCCTATAGGCGTATTCTTACGCTAACAAATAGTCCTATAGGCGTCTGCGGACGGGATAAAAATAATATGTTGTTATAATTAGAATCAGAATTTTTTTTCTGGGGAGGGGGCGAGCCCCATCCCCCTCTGCCCCCTCCCCAGACTCCTCCCCCCTCCCCAGACCCTTCCCCCTGTGCCACTAACCCTTACTACCTGAAATGACTGTATAAATAATTTGGGACCGGAGTTCGGAGGAGTGCCGAATTTATTTAACTCATTAATTGCACTACAATAAATGCATTTAAATGCCACATACAAAAACTCCTGGAACCGGAAAAAAATAGTTTGTGACTTTTGTGTAGAACCCTGTGAATCGGAAATTTCCGTTCGAATCGAATCTCGAATCGAATCTGCGTATAGTCGCTTACAGCTTCAATGTTAAATTTTTGTTGATTGCCATATATAGGAGTTTTGTTACTTTGTAATCTAAACGCAAGGAGTGAGCAACGAATAATTAAATGGAGTAATAATTATTACAGACGAAAAACAGAGGTGTGGATTCATCAAAAAAATATTGTGAGATCGCTACTAGGCTACTAGCAGTAGTGTGCATGCTCTAACTACAAGTACATGAATTAATTAAACTCAGTTTAAATCCTAGTAGCAATGCAGAAACGATTGAAATTTGTCGTGGAACAATGAGTGTTGTTTATGGTACGTGGCAGGCGCGGCGATTCAAAATTTTTGAATCGGCCCGTCACTTTCCAATCGAATCGAATCGGGACGTCCGATTCGAATCTCGAAGCTTCGCAGGTCCCTAAGTTTGTGTTACTCTGGACAGTGAGCTATATAGACGTAAGCCGTAAGCCTGTGCTCACTTATGCCACCAGCGGAAATGTCGTTGGTGGCTTCGGTGAATACTTCATCTTCTCTCTCTCTCTTGAGTGCTCTGCCTTTTCAGGCAGGTCCATGGGCCCAATTCTCAAATATTCCTAAGTTTTTCCTAAGTCAGGAGTTAGGAATTCCTAAGAAATACTTTAGAAAATTTTAAAGTCAATTCTTATAACATTCTCTTGCGTTTCCTAAATTTTCTGAACTTTTTCCTAACTTTTCCTGTGTCCAGTCCATTGTGCAAAACAGTTTTCAATTACAAAACAAAATCAGAATAAATTAATCAATTGTTAACTTAACTTTAGTACGACTTCTGGTAAAAGATATATCGGCTTTCCAACAGTGGCGTACCCAGAAATTGCGTGTGGGGGGGAGCACCTCTCCTTGCCTTCCCCTCCTCTTCCCACCCTCTCATGCCCTTCCTTAGAAGTAGGCCCTTCCTTTCCCCTCCCCATATTTTCCCCTCCCCTCTCCATCCCTTCACTCCCCTCCCCTTCCTTATAAGTAGGCCCCAGCTAGGGGGTCTGGGGGAGCGCTGTAAGCTCTCCCAGCAGGTCCGGGCAGAGCCCGGCTGACAAACGATTTTGGGTGCATTTTGAGCTAAAAACAGCCCTTCTAGTGATAGCAAGTTTGAAGAGTATTTTCCTGAAACAAAATGCCAATTAGTGACTGTTTTGAAATAAATGTCCCAAAATCCTGAAGTTAAACTGGCTCGTAACACTGAGTTAGCCTTTACTGAAGCACATTTGATAGATTTTAAGCCTGAAAGCTGTACATAAGCACTATTTTTGTGTTTTGCCGGGAGACTGCAGAGCTGCTAGTCACAGTTCATTTTTATTGCGCGTCAGCATACTGACGCGCAATATTGATAAATCTGTCCATCTGTCTGTCCGTCCGTTACGTTCCGGTATCAGATGAAAACGGCTTAACATATCGTCATAGTTTTTTCACCATACAGTAGCACAATCATTCTAGTTTTACCCGCATCAAACATCTTCACGAAATTCCAACCGGGTCAGCCCCCTTCGGGGGCGCTAAATACAGGCGGGGTATACAGATTTCGCGATTTTCTACCAATAACTCTGTATATCTCGCAAACGATACAAGATATCGCCACAGTTACTATGGAAGGCGAATAGGAAACCGTACCTAAGCTTTTGAATGGCACCAATTTCAATGACCTTGAGTGACCTCTAACCCAGATTTCAAGGTCACGATATTATTCAACGTCAAATAACTCAAAAACGGTACCTGATAGAGCTATATTTACAATGGCGGACCAATAGAAAGTCGTATATGGTCTATCGAACGGCACCATTTTCAATGACCTTGAACAATCCCAAACCCAGTTTTCAAGGTCACGCTAGCTAAATATCATAAATGGTTAAAGATACTGCTATAGTTACTATGGAAGGTGAATAGGAAACCGCCCCCAAACTTTTGAATGGTACCCGTTTCAATGACCTTGAATGACTTCTAACCCAGATTTCAAGGTCACGATATTATTCAACGTCAAATAACTCAAAAACGGTACCAGATAGAGCTATATTTACAATGGCGGACCAATAGAAAGTCATATGTGATCTATCGAACGGCTCCATTTTCAGTGACCTTGAACCACACCTATCCCGGTTTCAAGGTCACGCTATTCTTTGACACTGAATATCTCATAAACGGTTAAAGATACGGCCATAGTTACTATGGAAGGCGAATAGGAAACCACACCCAATCTTTTGAATGGTACCAGCTTGAATGGCCTTCAGTGACCTTTTCAAGGTCACGATTATTCAACGTCAAATAACTTCAAAATAGTACTACAGCTATACTTACAATGGCCGACCAATAGAAAGTCGCATATGATCTATCGAACAGCACCATTTTCAATGACCTTGAACGTCCATGCCTTCGGTTTCAAGGTCGCACCATGCTTTGACGCTGAATATGTCATAAACGGTTCGACATACAGACATAGATTCAATGAAATACTAATAGGGACTTACACACGCCCTACTCAACAGTGTCATTTCGAATGACCTTGAGTGAGCTCGAGTGACTTAGCAAAATATTCAATGACAGGAAGCATCGCGCGGTCTCTCTGCGACAGCTGAGCTTCTTGTAATAAAAGAAAATAACTTCGCATCATCCGCATATAAATAACTTCGCAAGTTCGCATCATCCGCATATAAATAGAGATCTGATCTATAGTTAACATGTTCAACAAGATCATTAATATAAATAATAAACAGTATGGGTCCCAACAGGGAACCCTGTGGGATACCACTCCCTACAGGTACCCAATCAGAGAATATGCCTTTTATGTGTACTCTTTAGTTTAATGTTATTTGAAAAAGTCTTGAACTCTCGATCCAAGTTCTAACTAATAATATCTTTATTAAACCATAACTGGATAATTTGCTAATTAACCTCTTATGTGGTATTTTGTCAAAGGCTTCAAATCAGTATATATCAGATCAATCTGACCTCCATTTTCTAAAAGTTCAGTCCATTTATCTAGAATCTGCAACAGTTGCAAGGAAGTTGAGCGGCCTTTTATAAAACCAAACTGTCCATTGCTCAATAAATGATTTAATTTAAAGTGAGTCGTTACACTATCACGAATAATAGACTCCATTAGCTTGCAAACAATGCTAGTAAGACTCACTGGTCTGTAATTTCCGGGGTCCGATCATGAACCCTTTTTTGTATAAGGGTGTAATATTTGTGTATTTCAGTTCTGATGGCAGACATTTGTTACGAGGATATGCAATTTGATCAGCAGTTTCATAAAGGATTCTAGGATGTATCATATCTGGTTCTGGTGACTTATTTATATTAAGTTTTTTTAACCTGTTGATAATATCGTCCATATCGAAGGAGGGTGCTCTGCAGATGCAACATCACAGTTTTTGTTACTTAGTACATGGAAGACTGAGTCATTTTCTGTACAAAATACACTTGAAAAGAAATCGCATAAAACTCCAGCTTTGCTATAATCCGTTGCAGCAACCATTACATCCCCATTGTCATTTATGTATTTTAAGTCCCCAATGGGCTCTCTGCTTTTTGTTTTTGCCTTAACATATTTCCAAGTATGTCCTTACAAGCTTTAGCTATTCACGTCGTTGCTCTTCATCCAGTGTATCATCGCAGCACTGTCTCCCACGAGTTTCTTGTCCCTTCCATTCTGGCGGTCAAGCCTAGAAACCGACCCGGCTTTGTCATAGCTAGCGAAAAAGACCAGAAACTAAAATCGCTGCATTTGCTATGATAATTCAACGTAGGCAGACATAATGCGACTCATGTGGATTTCGATTTATTCGTGGTTTTTATGCGTCTGTTTCGATCCTTAAAATAGTAAAGGGAAGTCTTCAGTCTAAATTAAAAGTAGCCAGTGTTTGGCCGTTGAACGTATGCAGGAAAGTGGCTATACAGGCCGAGTCTGTCATATATAATTATTGTACCAGTACTGTGAAGAGAAAGAAATATTGACCAAAGTCAACTGCAGTGATAATGATTAACGAGGGTAATTTTTACATTGCGGGTCGGTTTTTAAGCTTGACCTGGCCATTCTGCCTGCTAAACCAATTTTTCTGTCTTTGTCAGATGGTTTTCATCAAGGTTCTGTTTTCATCCACCACGTCCAAAACCTCTCAATTGGATCGGTGGTTCAGTGTGTCTATTATCCTTTGTAGCCCACCTCATCATCAGCAAATTGCACAGTCACACCAACAATCTAGTGAATTTCACTCCATCTTTTACACTTTCCAAGGCCTCGTCAATTTCACCCTATGCGGACTGCAAATGACAGTGTCCAACAGATGTGACTTTCTTTTGATCGTAATGGCTTGAGGGGTGTCTACTGTCTAGTAGCACCACAATGTCCCATATTAAATAAAGCTTAGGCAAAAAAGATGATAAGAAGGATAAGTCCCCATGATTCAGCAATAGCGGTAACCATCAGCACTTGGCAAAGTGTTTAGTGAAACCAAAAAGCAAACTTTAGCTTTTGCCTAACAGCAGGTAGTTTATACTGCAACTGCACCCTCAACAAACATGGCAGAACCACAGCATAGGTAAAACTCTATTTGAACAGATGAATGCCCACTAGGGCTGCAGGACGATTAATTTTTTTAATCGTCAATTAATCGCAATTAAAAAATTAATCGTGATTAATTGTTGTCATTATCGAAGGAAAAATTAATTGTTGTTTAGTATGTTTTGTGTTTACCTATTAAGACAAGGTTCGATGCTTGTTATTCTTTTCTGTTGCTGCCTCCTTGCATTGCATTTACATTTTATGCTGTGATATTTTGCCGCTGAGTAAACTGAATTGTTATTTAAATTATTTTTAATTCATTAAACATTTGGCTCAAAATTCATGAAAAGTGTACCAGTCAAAACTGTCGCGTCTGTGTTTGCTTGTTGTATGTGGCAAGTACAACTGAAGACTTCAGTGACAAAACCTGTTAACATTGACCCCATAGCCGTAAATAGGCAGCATTTTTGAACAGAACGCTTTGCTTGATTGACCGGCAGTTGACAGTATGACGCACATCGCGCAGGACTTGCGTCGTACTGTCAACTGCCGGTCGATCAAGCGAAGCGTTCCGTTCAAAACTGCTGCCGATCGATGGCCGGTCGACTGCCAAGGTAGCTGGAGTTAACACACACGCCTACGTCATATCCGGTTTTATTCAATAAGTAAGTAAACAAATAGGCATGTGCGTTGCCATGATCTACCGACTTTCCAGGTCAATTTACACAAACACAACCAAACGAAATAATGCTGAAAAATCCACGATTAATCACAATTGAAAACTTTGATCGCAATTAATCGTTAATCGCAGCATCATGCGATTAATCTGCAGCCCTAATGCCCACATATACAGGTTGAATTTCTGAGCCACAGAACTAGGCATTTACAACCTCAAACGCTTGTTGACGGTGCAGTTGCAGTAAAAAACTACTTTCTGTAAAGCAAACGCTCGTCTTTACTGGCGTCACTAAACACTTTTACAAGTGCTGATGGTTATATATTCTGATTATGTGACTAATTTTGCAGACTTCTTTACATATTGATTGTCTAAGCTTTAGATAATTTGGGCCGTTGTGAACATTGTGGTTTGTTTCTATACATTGCCTTGAAGTTATATTGTTCATTTGTATTGCAGCCTCGACAGAGGCCCAACAGAAGTGAGCCAGAAGGTAAATGAACTGCAGAAGAAATTCCAGCAGATGCGAGAGCAGATTGAGAACCTGCCTGGCATTGACCCGAGCCGCGAGGAGCAGCTTCGGCAGATGGAGGTGTTGCGGCAGCAGCTTTCAATCAAGACTGAACTGCTGAGGAAGTACAAAGACACCGACCAGTTTGATGTTCTACCATCATGACGACTCCGACCAATAATTGCCTGATGATAACACGTTCGTACTGTTACAAATGCATGTGGCAACACATCACCTTCTTATAGCCGCCAGTTGTTCGTCATAACAGCTGACGACATCTGCCCAGTTTACGATGATGTCTGTATTCTAACTGCATGTCAGCTCGGTTACTGTAAAATCAACGTGTGCATGAGTCCACCAGCTATGCAGCACTGTACATATCCATGACGGGGTGACCACTTGTCTGGAAAACCTGGAAATGTCAGGGAATTTGACTGCTATCAGGGAATTGTCATAGAAAAGTTGCATAAAACAGTTTATTGTAAGCTGCATATTTGCATCCATACAGGTATTTAGTAGGAGTCTATTCTGTGTTAAATATTAAATATATGGTTTCGGATAATGCGCAGTTGCATTCCTACCCCAATCACTGACAGTAACACTAGTACAGGCATGATATGAGTAACACTTAACATGCAGAGTGCAGCGGAGGAGTGCTGCGAACCGTCCGGCTCCGGGACTTTCACATTGTCTGGACAGTGGTCACCCTGCCATGAACTACCAACATGTGTGATGTAACATTTTATTTACATGTTGACTTCCACTGATCACATCTCTTGCCACGTACGTGCCGACATTAATAGTCAACTGTAGATACAACGAAGGCAGTGGTGCTTCCGGTACTTGCATACATTTGAGTTGTAATATTTACATGTTTCAGCACACTGTTTGATATTGTTGCCGCTGTAAAAGATTAATCGACTGAAGTAGCACTGCAGTTGTTTTTGTAATATATTTTCTACCTCTGACATTATGGACTGGGGAGAGGTAAAGTGTTTTCCAGGGAAGCCAGCCCCATCTTTAATTTTAATCCCCGGGTTTCGTGGATCGTAAATGTCTAGGGACCAACCTAATTCACGATTTCACGGCCGTGACATTTTCCATGAAATTGGCCTTCTTCCGTGACAAACTCCCATTTCCGTGTTTCCGTGAAATCCGCGATTTTTCGTGAATTTTAACACTTTTACTTTTATCTCTGAAGGTTTCAGAGTTTTATCAACAGCTTTTGTGCGGATTTTGCTGTTTGCTACGTGTCACACTTCAGCACTAAGTAGTTGGCATGTATTCACTGTGTTACTTACTTACATCCAGTCTTGAGTCTTGACTTAGTACATTAATAACAGTAAGAAATATTCGTTGTTCAGAAATTTCAATTGTGATATTTGACAATTTCTTAGTGAGCATTAACATAGCACCTCGAAATAACGGCTGTGGGGCACGTGAATTTCTCAAAATCCTTCCGTGAAATTTGGCACATTTTAAAAACTCTACCGTGAAATCGCACATTTTTTCCCGTGAATTAGGTTGGTCCCTAGAAATGTCACTGCCGGAGATACCTGGAGCCTGTTATCAGCCTCGGATTAATTTATGTGCTTAAATCATTTAGCTAAACGTGTGTAGTTTCTGTGTATTTGAATAATTGACTACAAGTAAGAAAGTCATGATTTATACATCGTGTTCAGCAGTTTAAAAGAAAATGGAATCGAAACCATATATGAAGGAAAATCCACTTAAACCATGGTCCATATAAATGTGCACTCGGAATTCGTTCATAACTTTGAGGGCAGGCAGCCTATTTTAGAAATCCTTTCACTTTTGGACTCTGCAGTAAATTTGCAATAAGGCTCATGTCATATTTCCAACCACACCTTGTGTTGCTACACTACCTTGTGAAATACTAAAAATCAACAATAACAAATACTCCCAGTGTATTTAACACAATCTGCTTCTGCATGTGTTCTCCCGAGTCATATTTAAAATGCTTAAATCCCATCATACGCCCAGAGATGTGTGTGCCAGTCGTCCATTGCATCATCTATGACACTTTGTCTCAAGCCATGCGAGATCTTCACGAGATGCTGGTCTCAGTGGTCTAGTTCATCGCCATCAAGAACTTGAGGAGTGTCGCAAATGTTTCCATGCATGTGTCCGTACCAAAGGACATTTTCGCATTTAATGTGACTCGCAAGAACACACACAATTAAGTTTATTGGGTTAATTTTTTCATCAATAATGCAAAACGGTGACACCATATCAGATACTTAAGAATTTAGCTACCTTTGATATTGTTTTTGACAAGGTAGTGTAGAAACATGAATTTCATAGCAAATTTACTGCTAAGTGCAACAGTGAAAGACTTAAAAATTGGTCAAGTTATGAAGATTATCGCATGGCACGTTTTTACGGGCCACAATACTTGCATGCAGCAGTTAAAACATTTTGGTAGTTTCACTGCAGGCACTTCAAAGAGTTTGTGAAAATTTTTTCAAATGTACCAAAAATTTAACATACATACTTTGCAGACCAGTAAACACAGTAACACAGCCATTTATTTAGCTATCGTGCTCACCCAGTATAAAGTTTTCACTAAAATTAATCACACGTCCAACAACTTCGATAAAAATGTCATACGGCAGTAGTTACATAAGATGGTAGCATCAAATGTCAGTAAGTAAGTAACTTGTTGCACTAAACAATGGTGTGGTGTTTTCAGCAGTCCGCCGTGATACATGAGTGTAATCACCGTAATGGGTTAATCGATCGCTGAACCTATTAATACGTCAGTGAAACAGAAAGATGTACAGCTCGTAGATAGTGGAATAGCAAACGTGACTGCTCACTTGACAGCTAAACTAGTTCAGTTCACTGCAAACCACACAACAACACACTCAATTCAATACATCTACCACACAGTCAATCCTTGCTGTACCAAAATGTGTTAATAATGCAAGTTTCTGAGGGTCACACGAGCTTATTTTAAACGATTATTAAATACACCATAGATTAAATATTCCACAGTGACATCATGTTTAAAGTCTAGCGGAGACAGTAAAACAATGCCAACATAGTAGACAACGGTTTCTGCTAGTGCATGTCATAGAATATTTAACACTAAAAATCGACAGAGACAGTTAATATTCCGCTTCCTTCAGACCAACGTCACATCTCAGATGTAGCCAAGTGGAGATTGGGAAAAGATTTGGATGCTTGTGACTCACCAGGTCATGAATGTAGAGAGAGACCACTGATTGGGTCGATACCAGTTCTGTGGACCCGAGGCAAACAGTACAGAATTTTCATCTCTTAGTATATCGAATACATCCACAGTCGATATCTGAGTAGCAGACAAGTAGCTCTGCTGTTGCAAAGAGGCCGTGCGATGCTACATGTGCGTCAGTAGTTAGCTTCAACAGTACAAAATGTCGAGTAGTCTTTTACCGTTAGTTACGTAGATTACAGATTTATCACTGCGTGCAATTAAATGCTGTTCTGTTGTCTTTGGCATAACATTGAGACTTCCCGTCATAAACATTTCTTCAGTGTTTCCAGCTATCAACACCGACCGCTGCCTACTACCAGCGGTAAGTGTCACAACTTGCGGGATGGTGGTCCGGCGTCGTCGTATTGACAACACCTGGCCTGTTGCAGAGTTAAGAGCATGCAGTGAAGCCTGATATAG
>Ga0209339_1001151_pt1 | contig 10942 bp, 5 predicted proteins | sample OlaalgELextract3_FD_187376 | JGI IMG/M metagenome (GOLD analysis project Ga0209339, IMG submission 187376) | Olavius algarvensis symbiont microbial communities from Tuscany, Italy - Type A ELBA extract 3 (SPAdes) (version 2) | ecosystem: Host-associated > Annelida > Digestive system >...
TTTTTGCTACAAATTCCCCCCCCCCCCCAATTAAACGGTCAAGTTAGTAATGGGTCCTCCAATCAAAGATAGATCCTAGCAAAATACGACAATAAAATAGATGGGAATTATTGAAAAGCAGGAATTTACCTTTTTCCTCTTTGCCAAATAACTTTTCTTTAATCAACTCAACTTCCATGGCATCGTCAATTTTCGGAGGCTGATACAAACAAATCCATCGTTATATGCTGATGATGCAGTCCTCATCTTTTTAAAATAAAATTTTCAAAAACAACAAGCAAATACATTTTAAAATCTGGGTCCACTACTCACATCGTAGAAATGAATTTTCTCGCAAAACATCGCTGGCAATATACGTGGCAATAGTACGACTAGCCTACAGGAAAATATTAAAATATAACACATTAAAATAAAACAAAGTTAACTAACAAATCCAGTACAAAAAAACAAATAAAAATTTTACATAAAAAAATACAGTTTACAGCTTTTACTGTGTTAAATATTATTTCCTAAGCTACAATTTTCCACAAATTTATATGCAGATAAAATATACCATTTTAAAATCATATACAGTGTAGTAATTCATCTGTCTTAAAATGTTCACATACTAGACTGTACAATTATGCAATACAAAAACTATGCATAAAACTGACTTCCATCTGTTGCAGATCGTAGAACATGTTGATGTACTTATCGAAAGCCTCACGTTTTGTCTCGACAGTCGACACGGTTTTTCTCACTGGTTTCAGTCGTCCATCACGTAGCTTCTCCAGCTCTTGTTCTCGCGCCTCTATCAAAGCATATGCCTAGTAGGGTCACAGTCACAACAGAAAGCTATCAGTTGAATATACAGCACTGTCTTACAAGTGGACAGCAAACCTCGTCCTGTGCCCCATTGCACAGTGCTGCCACCGGGTGAATTTAACAACACCATTGTCGATCTATGACAGAAGTTTTATGTTGATAATTGTAACGGTTTTCTCATAATCTTGCTAAGTTACAAAGATATAACAACAACAACTTCCATGTCAACCCGAGTGAAGCAAGTAAGTAAGTAAGTAAGTCTGGATATTTATATCCGGTGCCAGAATCATGAAAACGACTCAATGGCGCCGGGCGGTCGAGAACAGGTGCGTCTTCAGTGCACTGCCCGCTTGAAGGCGCTCTGATAGTGATAGTGAGCAAGCATCATATGTAGGGGCTGTGCTCATTGATTGATGAATATTATTATTATTATTATACTTGCATTTATAACGTCCACAAGTTCAAGTGACTGACAGCCCCACTGATTCAGTATCATTACTGAACTTGAGTGCGTTATAAATGCATGCATAATAATAATAATAATCATAATCATAGTGATGTCATTTCATGATCTGATCGTGATCATGATCGTGGCCTCAGAAAGATGACTGTTCATTGTAAATTGCCTATCCATTGCATATTAATTTGCTCGTGAGCAACAGAGATGATTGTGTTCCCCTCCTCAGGTCCGTGAGTGGGAAGGGAATGAAGCAGATAGACTTACTCTGCCGTCTTCTGTTATGTGTACACTGACAAAACGACTGCAGCCTGACCTTGTTTAGAGCTGGACTTTGGACTAAATGTAGTCAGGAATGAATAGTAACACAGTTTGACTGGACCTGTGTTCTGCGTTAACTGATCCTGATCACAGATTTTACTGATCGACTAGGATCGTCGCAACGTCACGATCATGATCGTGATTGAAGCACTGCCCTAATCATATCAGTCAAAAACACACATCACCCACTGTCGCCACTTTCATCGTCACTATGAGACTGTTAAGTTACACACACAATTACAAATTATAATCGTAGTTACATCCTAAGGCTTGAACTGCCATCACGCACTCTTGACTGTACTGTGGACTTCTTACGCTCATCAGTGTTTTATTCTCTGTAACCGTTTTTCTTACTAACACAGTAACAAACAAAGAAACACGGGTCTCCAAAATCAATACTTCACAGGCTATCGCTGGGAAGAGGAAAAAATTTCCCAGCATAATAGCCACACCAACAGATCCACGTCAGAAACGACTGTACAGATCTAACAACCTCCTCGCGCTGCTTTCTTGCAGTCAATAGTTCATCGACTTTACTGTGCAACGGGACATCAACAGGCTTTGCAAATCTTCGTCACATACACACATAAAATGTCACATTTTCCCATTAAAAAGAATTCATACAAAGACTCACTGAAAGATAAAAAATGTATATCAAATAAATGTTATCTCCAGGTCTCAATGTTACACATAACAAAATGGAAAACACAGCCATACAAGAATAAGGATCATCAATACGGATGCCATAAAAACATTTTTAAAGACACATTAGATTTTATTCAAAAGTTACATAACATGCTTAACTAACAATGACATTACTTGAATGAAGCACGTGCCGATCTGAGTCGCTTTATCTCGTCTGCAGACAATGTGTTCAGAAGATTTTCATCATAGGCCAGCGGCTTTTCAGCTACTTCTGGTGAGATTTCAACTGCAAGTAACTTCATCTTGTATTTTCTCGGCAAATCTATAGAACAAATCGGGTGAATCCATTACAAGCGATTAACCCTCTCTATAGCATCTAGCCCAACACAGTCTGGGGCTGTGCACGGTGTCCACACTGCGGCCATCCTCAGACTGTCCACGGCAGCAAACTGCAGGTTACTATCAAAGTGTCTAGCACAAGTTCCTCTCATGAATAATATGAACCATGTTCTACAGTATGTCTTGAGTGCCAATGGCAGACAAAGCTGATATATTTACATCTGATTCCTCGCACTCATCTGTCGTGAATAATACAATGGTAACTGGTGGCAACAGTCAATGGAAGCAAAACTGGATATTGGCTAAAGTGGTCAATTCCCACCTAGTGTGTGACCCCACAATCCAGCAACCGGGTTATGACCTTCCTCAGCAACAATGATCTCAACTGAACCGTTTTCACATGCAACAGGGACACTGCAGTGCCTCTAGAAATGGCGAATTACACACACTGATCTGTGTCCTTGTGGTGAGACCCAGACGATGTCCCACACTGTCGAATCCTGTCCTCTGACAAAGCTGAATGGTGGCTTGTCCTGCCTACACTCTCCAGATAAAGATGCCATTTCCTGGCTGACCAATTATGGCTCATGACATGCATATGAGAAGACTGGTAGCATCTGTAGACGTTGAGATAAAGTCATGTATTCAGTAATGGCAATCAGTACATAGTAGCGTTAAACGGTATAACTTAGTCAATATACGGTTTATTTACACAAAATTTAAGGCAATATAGGCGAGGGAATGCTAAGTCTGCAAATCTGAAAATAATTTGTCTTTTGATTAAACGTTCTTTGCTAGCAGCAGTTTTAAAGAGACATCAGTAGAAGTGCTGCTCGACGCCCTACTATTACGCCATGCCGAAGGTAGGTCATTTACCCCCCGGTCAAGTGTCCCTCATCACCTGCCCTAGTCAAATGCCCCCTCCCGGTTACTTACCCCCTTGGTTAAGACCCACACTATACTGCCAATACTAGCCGCATATCCGTATCTTGTAGCGGATACAGAAATGCAGATCAGTTCAGTATGAGATACAGATATGTGGCTAGCATTGGCAGTTAAGTGTGGGCCTTAACCAAGGGGCAAATGACCGGGAGGGGCGTCTGGCTGGGGGCAGGTAACGGGGCTTTTTCGGCTTATGTATAATCCAAACAGTGGCATAGAATTGGATTATCTACAATACATGAAACTGGCCTTTCCAATATTATTGGTTCAGTTTTAGATTACAACAGCAGCAGCAGCAGACTCACAATAAATAGCTGCCAAGGAGCTTCTGTTGCAGGTAACAGATGCTAGAAGGGTTAACAGTTGCCTGCCTCTGTACCACTACCACTGCTATGACTACTGCAATACAGCAGACAATTTTTCACAACTCCCAATTTTAACAAATGCACTTGAATGAATGGGAAGCAGACAAATCAGACGTCACTCCAGCACTCCAGGAGATGAAGACCAAAGATACAGAGGCGCCCAGAAAATAGAGAGCTAAACCAAGCAAGATCAAAGCCCGATGCAGTCGACCGACCTACTCGTACCTTTGTGTACCATTATAATAGTACACAATACTGTAGCACAGAGACAGTTTTCTCAATATTCGCCTTCCTCTAGACTAACATAACATCTCATATGTGGCCAAGTGGAGGTAAGCGGAAGGGGGGGGGGTAAAGGGAGGAAGGGGCAGCAGCAGCACAGGCAGTTATAACTTACAGTTCTTGTGCTCGATTCTGTGGAGGTGTTCACTGATGCCAAGCAGAAGATCTCCTCTCTGGCTGCAGAAACAGATACTTCTCGGAATAGCATGAAGATGAATTACCCTGCAAGTGGTCACAAAACATCAACCGCCAATAGCTACAACATGTCAGTCATTCTTAGCAACTCAGTCATCCAAACACAGTAACGTGCAATAATAACATTATCACTATATACACTAGTATGGTATGGTATAGTAGGGTTTAACGTCCCACTGGACACATTGTAAGTTATTTCGGAGACGATTTTACGGGTCAGATGACCCAACCGACAGTGTCATAGCACTGAAGGACAATGGTTAGTCAACCAGGTCAAGGGTCAATCCCACCAGGCTCAACTCATATACACACCTTGCTATGCATACACACTTCATGGTAAAAAAACAAAAGATTTTGTATTTTTTTGTCTTCGTTCCATTATTGTAGCTTTACGCTTCCAGTGGCCAGACTGTTTGCAGGTTGTCCTTGTTCATCTGTCCGTCCATCCGTCTGTTACCAAACTTGTGAACATGATATTTTGAAAACAAATGAGCTGATTTGACGCAAATTGGCACAAGTGGTCATGAAGAGAAAAAGCATGAAACGGTCAATTTTGGGAGTCAAATCAAAGGTCAAAGTCGAGGATAAATTTGGAGGCTTTTGCGGAGGCATCGTTATTGACTCCCTGGGTTGTGTAGCTTTTCTAGTTGGCACGTTTCACCTGTTATGACAATGAAATGCATCTTGTGTGCTGCTCTGCTTACTCACTCACTCATAACAATCATCAAGTTACCGCAGAAGTATTCTGTGGCACCAGTCCAGCTTAACCCAAAGTCATCATGAACACGCAGGCCAATTAAACAGAAGCCGAGAGATTCTGTCACCAGAATAACAAAACAGGTTAATTTCCCGACAGTGCATACCGGAGAAGTTTATTGCTGTAGTTCCATATCCGCACGGTGCCGTCAACACTGCATGATGCCGCAATTTTCAGCCGAGTACAGCTGACTAGGCCGGTGATAGCAGCCATGTGGTCACATGCTGGAGCATGGTCAAATCGCTCTTATCATTCACACATAACAAACACATAACAAAGTGTTCAGCTGCATTTCATTGTTAGATCAGTGGCATTGTCGCTAATTCTAATAACATCGTTTCTATAGTGCAAACTAACCGAAGGTGTAAATCCACAATGCTACTACTATGCTACTCTTCACTTGCATCAGATTACATCAAAAAACACACACACATAAGGATATAACAGAAGAAAAAAAACCATAAAACATTAAAGCCTAACTAACAAGTAGTCCCGCTGTCACAGAGAGGCCACGCGATGCTTCGTGTCTGTCAGTAGTTAGTTTTAATAGTACAACATGTGCAGCACAATCTTCTGCTATTAGTTACTTCGGCTTCAGATTTACCACTGCATACAAACAAATTCTGTTCTCTTTTCTCTTTGGCCTATTCACTGATGTGTGGTGGTCTCTGTGCCGTAAACAGACGTGCACCGTAACTGCAATACACTACTGCACTGTCAACTGTGGATCGTACTAGCTCCAGTAGTCATCGACTGATAGCCAGCTGTTGGTCCAGAATCACAATCTGTGCCTACCCCACCTGCACTCTACGCTCCCATTGGGGGGGGGGTCCATGTCGGAATATTGCCATGACGTTTAGTACGGAAAAACTCAAATGGTTTAGCTAACCGACGGTGAAAAAATTTTGAAGATATGATTACTCAATTTGACAGAATTCACAAACGTGACAGACAGATGGACGGACAGACAAACAGACAACGCATGATGATACAGGTCGCACTTGCATAGCACAGTGCGGCCAAAACCTCATACTGGTATGCTGCTGTCAAAGTTACTGTACAAAGTACACATGATAATATCTGGAACAGTTTCACTCAGTTGGTTCAAAACATGTAAGAACATTTTTAATATATCAAAATGACTAACATATTAGCTACTCACTATGTTTCAATGTCTGTCGGACATCTTGTTCACATCTTGTTGACTGTTTACAACGAGAGACCAGGTGGATCAAATAGGCACATTAGAGCAGGAAGACAGCGACATGCATGAATCGGGATGCAGGATCCTACCAACTCAGCCACACGTGGGACCAGGTGATTTCCAGGTCACGTGCTCCGTTGAGTTGTAATCAATCAACAAGACATGAACTAGATGTCCGATGGACATCACAACATAGTCAATTGATAATATGCGTATATTACGAATTTCCTTACAACATATAAAGATATCTCTTATCAGCAGCCACAACTCAGTGGTTACAGCAACAGACACACAAGTGGCAGTCCAGGTTTCATTAAACAGTGAGAGACGCTGATGTTTAATGTTACTGAATAATTACAATACACTGAATAAACAAACCACAGTTGTTAATACAAGACAAAATAAACACTTAAGCTGTAAACACACATGCAATGATTTTAACGGCTATTTTCCTGCGTGTCTAAGGAAACCACTGGAGATTGCCAAAGAAGCATTCTTGAAGGGGAGATGTCCATCCTCACAATGATACAACTGTGTTAAAGCACCAAAGGCAACAGTCTGCAGAAAATGATCCCAGTAATTATATGACTTGAAAACTAAAATGAAATAAAAAGATAAAATGTGCCAGTTTACGTTATACGCAGCTGTGTATGCAAGTTTTTATCGATCTGTGAGTTACTGCAAACAACAAACACTGTACCAGACCGATAAAAACTTGCACACACAGAAATATTTAAGTTAACTGGCACGCTTACTGCACAATACTATAATTGAAATAACGAAGATAATCACAAAAAAACTACAGAACTGTACTCAGCTCAGTGTATGATTACAATGATGATGAAAGTGATGTCGTGGGCAATTCACCATCACAGTCTCCATCAACATGGAGGCTATTAGGCATATTACAATCGGAATATGCAATATGGGAATTTCCCGGATGGGGTGTTAGGCACTAGAGTACAGCAGTTGTACATATGCAATAAAAATCTTAACTACGATGCCATATAGAAAGATTACCGTTTGTCCGAAGCTGGTACATGACCACACAGAATGTTGCTGTGGCTGGATCTTGGAATGCGACTGCGAGTCTGTTATTTCCGACTGATGTGTGGAGTGGCAACTGGTTGCAGTAGATGGAAGCAAGCAAAGCAAGTGTCTCAAAAGAAAAAGCATACACTCGCCAAACCTTCAGCACCATATCTGCACAGTACACGCTCACTGGCATAATGTGACAGTGGCAGTGGCAAACTGAAGCCATGGTCACACATGCTGACTGATAAAATATGATAAATTAAAGCTGCAGTCACACATACTCGCTGATATGTGACATCGGCAGTTGTAAACCAAAGCCATTGTCACACATGCTCGCTGATATAATGTGAACATGTCTGCACACTTAAATTTACAACTTAAGTAAGTAAGTAAGTAAAAAGTCGATTTATATAGCGCATCGTCATAAAACCTCTAATGCGCTAAATGCACCAGTATGTTGCAAACAGAAACATCTTCAGAAATTGTCTGAAACTGTTCCTGCCAATAATCAGATTCCGCCATCTGTCCAGCAGGGAATTCCAGACCGATGGACCAGCCACACAGAAAGGCCATCGGCCATAGCAGCTGAGCTGGTGGCACAGTATGACTAGGAGCTGTTGGGTAGCAGATCGGAGATGTGCTTCTGCTTCACAATGACAGTGCAGTAACAAAGTCAACATATTGATCCATTCTGCAACAGCTACTTTCAAGTTTTCCACAATTCCACATGACTTTACAATAAATATATATTCAACACACCTATATGTACCGTGCATAACATTTGCCAATTTCACATGATAAATACAAATTAATAATGGACAAACACTGACATTTGTAAAATGTAAACTGCAGCAAAATATCTGTTACTATAACCTATCACGTTTCAAGCTGATGACAGCTTTATGTCAAACAAAGTATGAAAAGATTTAATTAGAGAAGATCCAGTGTGATATAAAGAGACTGCTACAAACCTGCACCAGCCGTGACCAGCTGATCAGTTGAACTGTCAACAGTCATGTTAAGAATGCCTCGCTCATCATGTGCCTGTGTCCAAACATTACACGCAATAGTTGCACCCAAATACTTCGTTCTTTGACATTTACACAATGAAAATATGCTATCATCATCTACATTGTGTCTCAAAAAAGTATTCCCCTAGTTGTTTGATAATAACTTCGGCAAATGTGGACCAATTTTCAACATTCTTTCACCAATTGATTCGTAAGAAAATTCTCTATGCTGGCTGCATTGACAACTTTTTGGCATCACCCTCAAATTCAAGAAAGATAATAAATTAATAACAGTTCTAATAAGAAATTAACAATAAAATATGTGTAATTAATAATAAATATCTCTGTAAAAAACAAAAAAAAACAATCAAAATTTAGTTTATTACCTATCCTGTCAGGCTGTGATACATACTGTGTATCTTAACTTCTGCTATGGCTGTGTGCTTAAAGAAAAATTCTCTATGTCTTGGCCTCCAGACCCATGGCCTTGGCCTGCAAAGTCCAGGCCTTGGCCATACAATTTTATAATACTAATACTAACTAATACTAATACTAATAATAATAAAAATGATCGCATTAAAACAAAAAAAAATAAATAATAATAATAATAATACTCCAATTTATACAGCACCCAAAGCCTTGGCTTCAGAGGCACTGGCGGCAGGTCAGTCACGGGTGTTAACCCTTTTAGAGGTAAGCCGACATATATGTCGCCCTCGAGTAAAGGGTATACCGACATATAGGTCGCCTAAAGTTAAAGGGTGTACTGACATATATGTCATCCTAACCTATATGGGTACAGAGACAGATGTGTCGTTTGGGTTATTTATACCAGAAATCCACTTTTTCGGGCAAGGGTTAAAATTTCATTCACCTCTAAAAGGGTTAATAAAAAGCCTTACGGAAGAAGTACGTCTTAAGCCTAGATTTAAATACAGACAGTGAGTCAGCGCTGATTATTGTCTGAGGCAACGAGTTCCGAACAGTTGGCACAGTACAACAAAAGACTACATCACTGACTTTGGAGAAAGACTGGCAATAATAATAATAATAATGTAACGATAATTTCTAAGGCGCCGTAACACGATGACCGATTCAAGGGCGCCATACAAAACCGTGCATCCAGCAATAAAAATGTAATGCAACAGTACGGTAGTACGATTGTGCTATTAAAGTTGTATAATACACAGCACACTGTACAGTGGGCATTGGGCTGTGCCGCACCAATTGTTGTTGTTAAATGCTAATAGAAGCTTAAACGTTCAAAAACTGTCAAAATCTATTGCTCAAAAGATGTGACTCACATTTGCAGTACATAAACACAGCTATCTGAACAAATAAAGATGATGATGATGATGATATCACACGGCCATGCAGTGATACTCACACAAAACTGACAAACAGCACAGTATGTACATTAAAAAATCGCTAGGCTCACTTTGACATAGACACCGTGCATGGACGGCTGCTTTGGGGTCTCCAGACTCCGTCTACCTAGGCAACATAGTGCCAAAGACAAATACAGCTTGGGTCCATAATGTTACGTGACATAATGCCATTTGGCATATCTGTATATACAGATATGCCAAATGGCATTATGTCACTGAATAGTCCCATTACCTCAGCGACATAGTCCACGGTGCCAGTGTCCCAGTTGTAGACACACAAACGTCCATCTCGTCGGCCGCCGAGCAGCAGTGTCCGACTAGGACGAGACGGGTCATTGTATCGACCTGGTCGACCACCAGGCAGGCCGGACATCATCACAGCACGTCGAACCACGTCCTCACCGTCCTTCTTACTGATGACGTACTGGTACGTCAGCAGGCACCGAGCAGCAGCTATCAATGACATATTCAACAACATATACTTTACAATTAGCGCTGTCAAATTAATGCGTTGATGCATTAAGGAACTAACTGCAACTAAAAAAATTGATGCCAGAGAAAATTTTAACGTAGGGACAACAATTACACAGATTTTAAAGACAAGATCACGTTCGCAATGACGAGGTCGCTGCGCGTACAGGCCTATGCCCAGTGATGGACAGCATCAGGAGACGACGTGAAGCCATCTTTGGGCACGTGGCGAGAATGTCACCCAACATTCCAGCTCACCAAGCACTGAGACTACAGGTCAACGCATCAGTCGGTAGATGACCTGACCGCGATTGGGTCCGCAGCTCTGGTCGCCATCGCAACCGCTGGATCGACCAACTCCATCAGGACTATCAGCGCCAACCTGCTGACCTATGGCGAGCAGCTATCCGGCGTGGTCATACTGGAGCGACGCTACGGTTCTCGACGACTACGCGATGACGAAGACGACGACGAAAGACAAGTCTGTTGGTCTATCTGTCGGTCACACACACACTGCTGTGATGTCAAGTCACTGCACTGCAAGATGTGTGATGAAAATGCATCCTTACCCCTAATACAATTTTTCTTAATTTAAATTTGAGTAATCGCACACCTCTAATGTCTTCCATTTCGACAACAGTTAACTTATTAGTCGTGTAAATTATAATAATAAATTTCATTTCTCTTTAGTTTTAGAATAATAAATTTCATTTTCTTTATTTTAATT
>Ga0209339_1001152_pt1 | contig 10940 bp, 7 predicted proteins | sample OlaalgELextract3_FD_187376 | JGI IMG/M metagenome (GOLD analysis project Ga0209339, IMG submission 187376) | Olavius algarvensis symbiont microbial communities from Tuscany, Italy - Type A ELBA extract 3 (SPAdes) (version 2) | ecosystem: Host-associated > Annelida > Digestive system >...
AAATGTTGTTATAGCTGAGTCTCCTATTAATTGGGTAACTTCAGCTAGGTACCTGGGGGTCTACCTAGAAAGTTCTGTAAGGTTTAAATGTTCATTTGCCAATAACAAGGCGAAATTCTTTAAGGCCCTCAATAATATTTTTGGGAAGGTTGGACGTAACGCCTCGGAGGAAGTCTTGTTTGCGTTAATAAAAACTAAATGTTTGCCGATTTTATTTTATGGCGTTGAATCATGTCCAACGAATTCCTCTGTTAGACAATCATTTGAGTTTACTATGAATAAAATTCTCTTTAAAGTTTATGGTGCCACATCCAAAGACTCCTACGGATATATTTACGAGTGTTTTGGTATTGATACTGCGGACCAGTTTATTCGTAAACGTCAGGACAAGTTCATTAATAAATTCTGTGCATCAGATAATCTATGTCGTGTGATTTATGGCAGACAATGACTGACGTGAACTTTGAACTGACTTTTCTTTACCTTTGTAGGCTACATTATGTTCGTTTAGTGTGTTCGTTTATTTTGTTTAATTTGTTGTATTTTCTACCACCACATGTTTGGTGAAATAAAGTTGTATATATAAATAGTGAAAGAATTATTAAAATTGGACATCATTTGCGAAAGTTATGCTCAAATGAAAAAAGTTCCAATTTTTTTAACTCGAGAAGGATCACTCAAAATGACCCACAAAACACCATTTTTCATAATATTCCCACGGGATATCTCCGGACCCCCATGCGGGAGACAGAAGAGGCGATCGACCCCTACCGGAGCAACCCCTTTCGCATTCAAAATTTATTCCGGTAGGCCGGGCGGAGATACTGAAAAGACAGTCGTGCCGCCAGGTTGTAGACCAAATTTCGCTAGTCAGGCATCGCAATCTCTTGTCAGCGCTGCTTCGCGGTCACGGTTCGAAGAATTCGATTCGCTTGACCGGATATTTTTATGACGCGCCATATTTACGTTTTCCAACAGCCAGATAGACCTCCATCGCTATCTCAAGAGGTGTGCGGATCCCAGATTTTGGAACGTTCAGTCCGCAATTCCGACAACCGAGCGACACACTGTGACACTAGTCCGTAACATTTTTGTTTCGCCCAGTTCAAGAAACAGTTGAAAACATATTTTTTGTGAAGGACTAGGCTGCGGCGCCTAGTGACTCATGTTTTATGCGCCGGATACAAATACTCTTACTTACTTACTTACTTACTTATTACAAAAAAATCGGCTAACTACCACGCAGTGATAGAGGTTATGTTCTGACTATAAATTGTTATTATTATTATTATTATTATTATTATCAACATCATCGTCTACTTTATTAATGAATAATAAATTACCATTACACTCAGCATGCACAAGAAGCTCAGCTGTCGCAGAGAAACCGCGCGACGCTTCGTGTCATTGAATAGTTTGCAGTATTAGTATTCCATTGAAACTATGTCTGTATGTCGTACCGTTTCTGAGATATTCAGCGTCAAAGAATGACGTGACCTTGAAAGTGGGGTAGGGGTCGTTCAAGGTCATCAGTAATGGCGCATTTCGATAGATCATATATGACTTTCTATTGGTCGGCCATTGTATGTTTACATGTAGCTCCATGTTGTACCATTTTCGAGTTATTTTACGTTGAATAATCGTGACCTTGAAATCTGAGTTAGAGGTCACTCAAGGTCATTCAAACTGGTACCATTCGAAAGCTTCTGTGCGGTTTCCTATTCGCCTTACATAGTAACTATGGCTCTGTCTTGCATCATTTGCGAGATAAAGCGAGATATTGATTGAAAATCGTGATTGATTTTTTCATACTCCCTTGCATTCGATGCCCCCATTAGGGGTCCCTGTCGAAATATTGCCATCCTGTTTGGTACGGAAAGACTAGAATGATGTGACTACGCGAGGTGAAAAAAGTTTGACGATACATTTAGCTGTTTTGACAGAATATCGACGTGTGACAGACGGACGGACAGACGGACAGACTGACAACATCTTGCCACGGCATAGTCCGCGCTATGCATACGTGTCGCGCGGTAAAAATGAATTAAGGGATAAATCGAACTGCTGCCTACAACGTTTCTGAAGCAGACTTTAAGTATTAGATCCGAATTTTGTCGGCAATTGAAAGTTTTCTATCGCATAAAATCTGCGAACCATCTGTTGATCATCGAATTACAGCGGATCGCAGTTCCCTGGCGGAATAATTTGCAGTCCTCACATCTATAATTAGCTCGGAGACACCGAACGGCCGATGCTGCGTTCCCGTGACACGGAAACCCAGTTGGGCGACAGCCCTGTACGGCGATGGATGACCGCAGTAAACGCCACCGTGCCACCGTGCACGTCGCTCCACGAACTGCCAAAGGACAGGCGTGACCGGAATCAGTCATTCGACGTTTCGGCAGTCGCCTTACCGTCCGTCATCCGCGCCGGAAATTTAATGCCGCTATAAAACTAGCCGTGAAAGTACAGCCGTGTCGACGCAGCGATCCGGCGTCGACTTTCCCTTGTCGTTTCTGCTTTCTCTATTTATGACCAAATTACAGTTGGTTTGATTCAAAATTACTCAAGATTGTACGTTGCTCGCGGCTGTATGTTTATAGTTCTTAGATTGTATTTTTTACATACCTGACAGTCTCAAAATTCAACAATAGTTTTTTTTAGATTTTTTGGTAATTGGTAAATAAACGTTCAACTGACTGATTTTTGCCGCGCGATGCTATGCAAGACGGCCTCAGCCGTCATGCGGTGTCTGTCCGTCCCTCCGTCTGTCTGTCTGTCCGTCACGTTCGTGGATTCTGTCGAAACGAAAAAAAACATATTCTTTAATTTTTTTAACCGTCGGGTAGCCACACTATTCTGTTTTTCCACGCCGACGTCATGGCACTATTCCGACGGGAACTCACGTAGCGATGGCGTCGAATGCAAGGGGTATGAAAAAATCACAATTTTCGACCAATATCTCGCTTATCTCGCAAATGATGCAAGACAGAGTCATAGCTACTATGGACGGCGAATAGAAAACCACACCCAAACTTTCGAATGGTACAGTTTGAATCACATTCAGCGACCTGTAACCCATATTTCAAAATCACAATTATTTAATGCCAAATAACTCGAAAATGGTACAACAACATGGCCGACAAATAGTAAGTCGTATATGATCTATCGAACGGCGCCATTTTCAATGACCTTGAACGACCCCTACTCTCGCTTTCAGAAATGGTACGAGATACAGACAGGGACTTACACACGCCCATACTTAACAGTGTCATTTCGAATGATCTTAAGTGATCTAGCAAAATATTCAATGGCACAAAGCATCGCGCGGCCTCTTTGCGACAGCTGTGCTACTTGTTTTTATTAGACCCAATCGTATTTTTGTAGCGTTAGTATTTTCCTGCACAGTGCAGATTCATGAGAAAACAAGAGAACTAAAGGCCATTCTCTGTCATCTGATGCCTCCGCAGCTGCTCTCACGGGCGAGACCATGTTGGCCCTGGAATGAATTTACCCTCTCAGCGGGGCTGGTGCATTCCCGGATCAAGTTGTAATGGACTCGCCCGCCCTGCGGGTGGTCGACGTTGGCACGGATGCACAACGGGACAGACAAGATAACGGCACGTGGTGAAAATATTAAATTTTATGCCTCCGCTGCAGAGGAAGCATAAAAATTTAGAAAAAAATATCGCTTATCTTTTTATATGTTTTCAGGCATTAAAACTATTTAACTTGATGCAATAAAACTTTTCGAAACCTTACAAAGCTCAAAACCTTAAAAAACTGGAATTTTTTGAAAAGTAGGTTTCCACCGTTGACGTTGCTGCACAGTGGGTCCCGCCTAGATCGGCCGCGGGTATTCTGGTTGCAAATTAGTAGCTAGACACGTGGACCGAGTAAATTCAATTCTGACGACAGAACCGGGTGATAAATGACAGTGATGGCGGAATGCAAACGAAAGCGTTATTTTCGCACGCTCAGCCTCTGCTTACTGACTGCCTCGGCGACATCTGGGCCGTGTCCAACAGCTCATCGGTCTCTAAAGGCCCGTTTATAGCGACGCAACTCAACTCAACTCGACGTCGAGTTGAGTTGAGTTCAGGCATGGCCGTGGGTCCATTTTCTGTAACCCAACCCAACATCTAACAGCAACCAGAGAGATGGAATAAAAACATCTCTCTGACAGCAACATAATGTAGTTCAAATCGGCTACATAAATCAGAAACCTATAAGTAAGTAAAACGCAACGCCTAATGGTAGTTGTGGGAAGAATTCATGATGTAAACTGTGATGATAAATCACACTGAATGACTTACGCAGTGGGATAATTATGATAGTGAAAAAAATATTAATTTCTGGTAACTAAACCCAACCCAACCCATTTCACAGGCGAAAATTTCGGACCCAACCCAACCCAACCCAACCGATGGATGAACCCAACCGACGGCCATGTCTGGTTGAGTTGTGTCGCTATAAACGCCCATTAAGAAGACGGACCATTGGACCGGGCTATTACACCGGTGAGCTGTTGGACCGCTTTCATCGTTATCCAGTAGGTCTAGAACAAAAATGGCAGCGATTGTCGACAGGCGATACACTACGTATTTGACAACAGATTCCGTACTACCAGTGTTACTTAACATACTATTAGCCAACTAAGATATAGTTATACAGATCAGAACCTTTAACTACACGTTATAAATACCTTTCAATGCACAAATAGCTCTCGTACAACCAAAAAACAACGCAAACACGACGTCACGTGACCTGGAGCTCGTGGATCGGCATTAAAAATCGATCAATCAAAAATGGCCCGGTTCTTTAGCCGAAAGTTGTCAGGGGCGTTTATAGTTGTCCGTTAACAGCTGACCGGTCTAGAAAAATGGCTCAATAACGTGGACCGGTGAGCTGTTGGACACGCTCCTGTTGAAGTACTGTTTCTGGTTGTCTGTAAAAACCATGTTTGTTTGTTAACAACAGTATCGGAAACCGTTGCAGCTATCGGTGTGCAACTTTCATAAGACTGACGGGCAGTGATTCGGGGATCATTCGCCAGGTGTCCGCATCACCTTTTGCTGTTTCTATTTCCACCCCTCGTCATAAACAAAGATTATCAGTTGGGCGTGGGGCGAAGTATAGTGTGACTGGCACCATTTCATCCGCTATACAGTTATTGCCGCGCGATGCTAGCATCAAGCACGGCCTTAGCCGTCATGCGGTGTCTGTGTGTACTGTGTCCGTCTGTCGGTCTGTCAGTCACAATCGTGGATTGTGTCAAAACGAATAAACATATATTCAATTTTTTTTACCATCGGGTAGCCACATCATTCTAGTTTTTCTGTGTGGCATGGCAATATTCCGACGAGAACTCTGTTACCGGGGGCGAATGCAGGTGGGGTAAGGGTAGGCAGAAATCGCGATTTTGTGCCATATAGGCCTATATGGCTGCACTGCGTGCTGTCAACCGTTCCATGCAACGGCAAGTGCACTACACTTAGCCTACCTACGACGGACCACGGCGAGTTTATGACACTAGTCGCTGAAAAGCGGCAGAGTTTGTTGATGGCGGGAAACAACGACGAAGTGTATGACAAGAAGCTTCAACGTTACGCCGAAGAGAACGTTACGCAGTGGTAAACCTGAAGCCTAAGTAATATTAATAAAAGACTCCGCACGAGTTATTTTTTTGAGGCTAACTACTGACGGATACAAAGCATCGCGCGGCCTCTCTGCAACAGCAGAGCTACTTGTTTTAACTGGCTGAACTGTATCACTGGCCACGCAAAAAGCACATTAAATGAAAACGTGAATTCTTTATCTCCGCCAAGGCGGGGTTATTGTGATCAGGTCTGTCTGTCTGTCTGTTTGTCTGTCTGTGTAAGTGACTGTGTGCAGGATTACTGCAAAAGTAATCAGCCGATTTCGTTGAAACTTGATGTTATGAGTGTTGGTGATCCGGTCCCGGATACAGATTCCGGATGCCTTTTCCACTTTCCTTACCATTGCGGAATAGGGGATTTTAGGAGATTTATTAGCATTTGTCATACAGTACGTTGCCGGTTTAGCATAGCGGTAACACGTTGCGGCTGATCAACGTAGTTACTCTACGCTAGGCCCGGTTAGTGCCTAAGTGGGTGACCATCTTTGGACGGGTAAAAACCACCGCGGCGCGGAACCAGGCACCCAGGCCTACTCAGCCTGAGCCTGTCTGGGCTGGAATGAGTACCCGGCGTAGGTCAGGGGAGTAAACAGGCATATCGCGTGGTGCACCAACCCGTATCACGTGGTTTCGCAGCGTTTGCAGATGCCTGGCCGTAGGGTTAGCTTGCGGAGATCAGCGTCGACTTACGTGAAACGGTAGCGCATCAGAGGTGCTTCACGACGATGCGCTATACAAATCCACGTACTTTACTTAACGTCACAGGCAGATTTGCAAAGTACTGGGTCAAATGACTGATGCCGACAAGATACAGAATCCACAAAATTTTGGCAGCGATCCGGCATTCATGCGGATCCGATTCCGGATTAATCCGGAAATCTGGATTAGAATCTCGGATCACGTTTGGTTAAGGTTGGACGCCTTGGCGGAGGTTTGCGCTCTCTGTGCAGTCTAATTTACTTCTTTTATCATTCTGTACTGCGCATAAGCACTGACGTATTAGCTGTGGTAAACAAAATAGGCTGAAAAATTAAACATAATAGTCAAACATCACTAGTCAAACGTTTATATACAGCAAACTGGTTGACGTTTTGACTTCGTGGTAACGCGTTGGCCTCGATCAACGTAGTTGCGCAACGTCAGACCCGGTTAGTACCAGGATGGGTGACCGTCTGGGGGCGGGTAAACCATCTCGGTATGTAAACAGCCAACTAAGTCGACTCAGGTTTCTACCTTCGTGGGACGGTAAAATGAGTATCAGCTTTCGGGCTGAGTGATAATATTAAATGGCGATGGTGGGTGTAGACTCTGGCAGCTTGTACAGGCGGACTCACAGCCTAAGTCGTCTGGCTTGGTCTTGGGTCGGCGGTCGCTTGGCGACATTCTACATTCATCAAATGAACCGGATGAACTCTCGCAATGGCTCTGCCATGATGACAGCATCATAAACACTGTCTTTGAAATATTATTATTATTATTACCCGGTATTATTATTATTATTACTATTAAACTCGAGATAACGAGCAAGTGTGGCCCCAATAGACGACGGGATATGCGACTGTCCCTTTTTCCGCCGCAATGACCTTGTTTCGTCGATTACTTCTGATAATGTGCGTCCTCTAAATTCCAACGTTGTATGTTTTTTTTCCGTTGTCGAATCAACGGTGGGCACTGACAGACGGACAGAATGACGGACGGATAGACGGACGGCTGTGACGCGTAACGCGGCCTCCTGGGAGAGGGCCGCATAAAAATGCTACGGCGGCTTATGCACAACAGTGCAATGAATACAACACAAAAGTTGAGATTAAGCATTTTATGCATAGAACAAACAGTACTGGATAACTGGAAAAAACATCACAAAATCTGATTTTTACGAAAAAAATCGTAAAAAATGTGTGTTTATGTTCTGCAAACAGATAGGCCTACGTATATTAGTGGAAGATGTCGTTGTTCCGTTGATACAGCAAGCCGGCGGCTCTGCTGTTAAAGGTCCTCTTTGAAGTCAGACTACCACGTCCTCTTTTGTCTGCCTTTTTTCTTGCCGTTAGTCGGCATCTACAGGGTGCGCCAAAAAGTACGATCTCCTGCTAATAAAGCCTGGCTGTTTAACATAATTTCATAATATTTTGACATTTTGTGTGACTTGAACATGCATATGAACGGACATTCGCCCAGTTTTTTAGCTATCGATTACAACACAAAATTGAAATACTGCAACCTAACGTTTTGTCTGGATTTATTAGATTTTTTAAATAGAATTTTCAACAGTTACTCGGTATCAACTAAACACAGTAGTGACGTCATTGTGATGTAATTTTCATGCAAACAGCAACTAAAATACGATACGACACGATAGTGCATGTGTATTTAACGTGCAGTAGGAATAAACAAAAAAATAAAATGTTAAACTAAAAATAAAATAATGAGCGTGATAGGTCCGGTCCGGTCCCGTTATCGTGAGGCAGTCCAGTAGGTAAAAGAATTCTACGGTGGGAAGAACTTGTTGAAAGGTAGGTTTTGAGCCTGGAGTGAAAGAGAGAATGAGTGATGGATGACGAGAGTGTGGATGATGTCAGAGATGAGTTGAGAAGTGGATGAGGAGGTGAATCGAGACAAGATTGGTGAGGCTTACGGAATGAATCTGGAAGTTGATTCCAAAGACGAGGTGATGCATATCTAAATGAGCGATCTGTGATTTTCAAGGAAGAGATAGTGTTGTGATAACTGTTGTTATCACTTTATCGTCATCGAAGACCACAGTCGTTGATACGTGGCGCTTTCGCGGCATGATCCAATCCATAGTTGTAAAAGCATCGATGTGAGAATTTTAAAAAAAAACATTAAAAACATGTTATATAGCCGATATGTGTATTTTTTTCTTTTTTTCTTAAACAGTTCTATGTATTTCATATTTTAGCTATGTACTTCTGTCTGAAATAAACATGGATGGATGGATGGATGGATGGATAATAAAAAAGAAAACATTAAAAAAACATTTCCCCTACTCGACATAGTCAAAGTCGACTAGGCCACATAACGTAGTTTACCGGTATTACCGAGGTAGCCATGTACTAAAATAAAACAAAACAAACACTGTTGTCGGGCGTAGGCAAAATGATTTTGTTAGTTATTCGCTATTTAATGAAAAAAATAAGTTCACAAATAAGCATTATCCTATTGTTCTCTGGGCCAAGTCACCATATTATAAATGTATTTTTTTAAATTACACAGAATAAAAAAAACATACGATAAGATATTGTGTGTTTAACGTGTAGTAAAAACACTTGCGGGTAGCCAGCTTAGTCTACTATATGGAATCAAACAAAATATTTAACCGAAAGAAAATTTAAAGCAGCAATTTATCTGGATTAAAATATTATTAAAATTTAGCACAGCTTAGGTAGGCCCTATTATGCAATAGAGCAGTAAGTGTACAAAATTTATGTGATAATTTTTTTTGCAGTTTTTGCAAAGTTAGCAAATTTCCTCAAGTGCTTGCGTTTTTTTGGTTTGCCCTGTAGTTTAATGTTCGTGTGGCCAGCCTCTGCTATTGTAGTCTGCGGACGTGTCCGGCAAATCGAACGGAATGATTAAGTTCCACAAGCATTTCGGAAGAGCCACATTCCGGCCACGCATAACTCATTCACTGCTGCCCTCTCCAAGCGACGGTCAGTAGCGTAATTAATTAGTTCTGCAAGTCCGCTCTCCTTCCCGCAAATCCACACACTTTCCACGTTCGTTGCAGCCCGGTGATAGACGGCGATGTCGATGGTTGGCAGCACAAAGGTGCTACGTCCACTTGTTGATAAAATTAAGATTTTGATACCTGGTGATAGCCCGAGCATTTTCCCATTGGTAGACAAAATGTGAAATTTAATTCGTTACAGAAACGAAAAAACGACTGTTTGAAGCAGTTCATCAAACTTGAGTGGATGCGCAAAGGCGTTATGTCCATTCCACTCTTCCGCGAAGGTTTTAAGTCCAGCCGTTGACTTAACTCCTAGGTCTACATTACTTCAGGATGACATGTGACGTATTTATTGTCAGTAATTCGACGGAAGTGCTCGTTTTGTTTACGTTATTGCAAAATATCGTGATTTTGTCTATAATAAGTCATAGTACGTGCAGGTGTCAAAAGCACAAATGTCGTATGTCCACATAACTGGACATACGACCATTGTGTCTATGCGATTTTCTCCAAAACACATTTTGTGGACATAGTACCTTTGTGCTGCAAACCATCGACATATTGTATGTAAAGGTAGAGGTTCCTGCCCGAGCCGAAGCTCATAGGGCGGCGCTGGTCTCCGTTTCTGTAGCCCTCAGCCAGACACCAGATAAATCTACAAGACCACGGACACGGGGCTAGTGCGTCGCGTGGTGTGCCTGTTTACCTCCCAGCTTTCGCTGGTACCAAATTATACTGGTTGGTGACAGAGTCAGTGGGGTGTGAGTTTTACTACTCGTTGCGCAGCAGCGTCGCGGCCGGGCCTCGAACCCGCGACTCCTGGATCGCAAGTCCGACGCCCTACCACTAAGCCACCGCGCCACATAAGGCCTATTGTATGGGTTAGGCGATATTTGTAACTAGAAGGGCACTCGGTAGAGCGCATGTAACTCTGACAAAGGTGTTCCGACGGCTCAGCGAATAAAATCATTTTAAAACCACGCCTCGCTGCAGCGGCGGGCCGCCAATACGTATACGTGGGATTTTCCCAACATAAAATTCCGCGTAGCAGCGCTTATACGATATCGGAGAAAGCAATCCGGTTCCGGCATATGGACTATAATCCGGATCGGGCTCAAAAGTTAATCAGTTCGTCCATGTCCCGACATCTGTCGACACGCAACATTTCATCCAAATTAATCCATGCACACGTTTTTGAGTAATCTTGCTAACAGACGGACAAACAGACAGACAAACACGGGCAAAAACATGTACCTCCTCGTTTGTCGGAGGTAATAATCATCTTTATTCTTCACACAGATAGAGAATGGAATTAAAAATTAACAAAAAAAATAACTTAAGTAACTTAACTAAATAAAATTAATACAATAACCTACGGCTATTTTGACAATGTCAACGGTAATACAATCGGTCATGCATTTCATCATATGTATTTCGAACGTTTATACACCGTGAGCCATAAAAACGTGCCACTCGATATTCGCTATCACTATTATTATGCCCCCGCCTAGGGGGCATTATGCGGTGATCGGCGTCCGTCGTCCGTCCGTCCGTCTGTCCGTCTGATGTCGCGTACATCGGCTCTAACTC
>Ga0209339_1001153_pt1 | contig 10937 bp, 6 predicted proteins | sample OlaalgELextract3_FD_187376 | JGI IMG/M metagenome (GOLD analysis project Ga0209339, IMG submission 187376) | Olavius algarvensis symbiont microbial communities from Tuscany, Italy - Type A ELBA extract 3 (SPAdes) (version 2) | ecosystem: Host-associated > Annelida > Digestive system >...
TGCTACCTCGGTATGCTATACGCAGTGTTTGATATCAGTTATTACATTATTGTAAAAATGATTTGGCGATACTGTTATGTTGAGTAAGTAAGTAAGTAAGTAATGAGTCAATTTATATAGTGCATCATCGTGAAACCACTAATGTGCTATATTGAAAGCATGCAGCTAAATGTCATTGGTTCGGTCACATGTAGAGCATTGACATTAATTTGTTAATGATTTGAAAATGTGAAAATTTATATTTTATAAATTTATTTTTTATTGCAGGACGCAAGTCTGGCAAGGGCATCTTTGTTTATACACCGAACTCAAAGGAACGTGATGAGAATGTCGGTGCCATGGATATACTTAAGCGCTACAGTACAATTCCGCAACAGCCGTATGTGCTTTTCCCATCTTTGTGTGCTGATTAGTGTGAAATGCTTCAAGTTTTGAGATGAACATCACCTGTTTGTACCTATTGTTATTATTATTATTACTATTGTGTTATTATTATGAAAGAATGGTGTTAAAGTGTCATGGAGTTACTCTTGAGTTAGAGTGAAAGTAACTAGTATTACAGTCTTAGATGACGTCTTGTCCCACAAGCTCACATTGAAGCAGTCAAATGGCTCAGTGCTGGAAACTCTGGAGACTGGTTGCCACGACTGCACTCCTGTGATGCAAGCCGGTAATGTTGATGAAGTGAAAGTTAAGAAAAACTTCAAGAGCACTTAGCGGCAGTAAAAGGACAAGAAAATGTCATGCGAAAGTCAAATGCCTCAATCTAAACAGGAATATTTCAGTCACTGCTTGATGACGAGCACTGACGTCAGTCAACATTCAAACTGAAATCTCGTCTTTTCCATTCAGCCTTTGCCACTGCCTAGCGACCCATCTCAGTGCATCTGATTCGTTCATGACTGTGGCACTTTATATATCTAGTTACGTACTTAGACCATTCCATATGTGAGCAGTGATGATGCTTAAGTTATAATCAGTGATAATGTCATCCTATATGTTGATGTTGTATTTTCTCGGAGTTATCGTTTACTAATAATATCTGATGGATTACATGTGTGTTCAGGCTGAGTGATGAAGATTTTCGCCTGCGATTACTGAGTCGGTTTACAAATGAGGCAGTACTCTGTCTGCAGGAAGGAATCATCTCAGATCCTGTGCGTAACTGTTAGCACGTAGATTGTTGTGTGTTCTGTTCTATTTTTTTCAAGTTCTTGAACAGTCCGTTAATTGTCATTTATTATCACTGTAATTATTATTATTACTGCTGGCCCACCGTAAGGGTCAGATATGCAATGCTTGCCAACGTCAGTCTGTCTGTTATCTGTCCCTTGGTCATATCTTGAAAACTAAGCAAGCAACCTACCAATAGTTACAACTGCGGAACACCATATAGGAAGTTGACACTGCTATTCTGTTGTCGCATTCAGGTCCTCCCTTAGATAATAATAATAATAATAATATCCAGCTCATGAAAACTGGCCCAGCCCATGTCACTTGAACTTACACAGCTAAAAATTTCAAGGCCTACATGTTGCTTACAGATGTTAAAATTGGTAAAATACTGGTAAAAATATAACAGAAGGACATGGAACAATGCGTATTGCTGTCACATATAGAAACAGCTGCATAATAATTACACTGCAGAAATAGGCTGCAACCAATTCACTACACAAAGGCTTGGCCATCGTTATTCTTTGTTGTAATGCGAACTGCATGTTGACTGTGTTTTATTTTCCAACTACAGCATCCATTGTTTGATGTTGTAATACTGTTTCTTTTTAAACATGACTTGTGTCTAGCAGTTGCTACAAGCACCTTACTCATAGTTTTGATGTATGGACATGCCATGGTTTTAGTAATGTAAAACTGTTCATCTGTAGCTGCTTTGATTTCTGTCATTTTTGCTTTTCAGTTGAACGTGTGTCGCGAGGTAGCATTCACTTTCACTTTGGTCTCAGTAAAGTGCTTGTTCCTCTGCCACGATAAAATTGTGATAGACTTTCAGTTCCGTAACCTCGTAGGTGCAAACGTTTCTGCTTATAACAGTGCTCACACTGGAGTGATGACTGGAATGTTATGTTGCAGCTGGCAGGAGATATTGGTATGGTGTTTGGACTTGGCTTTCCTCCATTTTTAGGAGGTATGTTGAGCCTTTATCACTGTAAACAAAACTGTGTCTCTGTCGTGTGCGTTGTCAATATCAGTAAATTTTTTATTTGTAGTTTTCGGAAAATAACCATTGGTTCTATTCCGTAGCTGTTTCCATATTGGCAGATGTATTTTGGTGGAGAATCAGTGAAACCCGTGTCTGTGTGTACTGCAGGACCATTCCGTTTTACTGATATATACGGTGCCAGTCGGCTAGTGGCAAAGATGCAGGAGTTACAGCAGGTCTATGGCGATGTGTTCTCTCCATGCCAGATGCTTCTCGATCATGCAAACGATCCTTCTCGCAAGTTCCACTCAAAGTGAACACAGCTTTCAGTGCCTTATAAATTAATTATCCATAATCTGTAGCCCCGTGCAGGTCTCGGGAGCTGTAGAATAGGCACAGTCCATTTTCTGCCTGAATAGTGTAAAAGGGATTTGTACCAGGCTTCAGTTTCGTTAGGTTTAGGTTTGCATATGTTAGTAGTGTTCATTAATAATGTGTTCGGTTTTTGTTTTGTCACTTGGTTGTAGTTATATTTGTTTCACCTAGCACCAGCCAAGTGATTGGCTTGGAAGGTCATCTCTGAAAGGACCTATAATGTGTCGAGCAGGATGTTAAACATACCTATATCTGAACCTCCACTATCTCTACTGTTGTCTGTGCTGTCAGCCAGAATGGGAATATCACCTCACGTGTAAAAATGATAAATAATTGTATCAGAAACTGTCAAACTTCACATATGTGATACATCTAACTAGTGGCGCTTACATGATTACGTTCAGCATGTTTGTAGTTGACATTCTCTGATGTGTGATATACTAAGGGTAATGAATTATACTAATGCTTTGAACTTAAATTCTGCTCGTCAGCTGTTGACCAGTTCGTTAGTAAGTAAGTAAGAATATTTATATCCGGCGCCTAAAAGCAAGAGTCACCAGGCACCACTAGTGGTTCGGTTCTGTTATGGATTTGCATTTTATTTTCTTGTTGAAATTGGTTCTATGACATATTCTGTAGGCCTACAGCACAAAAATGCTAAGGCATGTAATATCAACAAAATAACTGGAAATTTTGTTAGTGTCATAGTAACCATAATCAAGAGTTGCATAAATGCATCTTTAGCTTCTCAAGGATAATGCACAGATTTCGATGAAATTCACAGTAGGTTAGTATTACCATGAACAGATTAAATGATTACATTTTGGACGAAATTGGAACAGGAACAAGGGAGCCAGGGTACAAGAGAAAATTCAAATTGATGTTAATCAGTTTCATGGCAGTTTCGAACAGGCAAAGGTGCCTAGCAAATGAATTCATTTAATCGCTGCAGACACTAAAATGGATGTGACCGCTTTCATGTTAGTTTAAAGATTTCACCTACAAATTTTGTATAAATGTATTGCAGCAATTTTTTTTTCATTTATGTGACTATTATTATACAGTATTTTTCATCAGCCGCCATTGACACTTTCATAAATCTCTTACATGAAAATGATATTCAAGACAGCTAAATGCAACAAACTAAATTTATAAGTGGTACTAATAACCTCTTGACAAGTTTACACCTTTAGTATATATTTTTTTTTCATTGTTAGTTCATTCATTGCACCTGTCAGCAGTATGCTTTGCTCCCCATGGTAAGGCCGATACAGAAAGCATTTACAACGGAGGTCAGACAGATGCAGCAGCAGAGGCATCATATGATATATCATAAGTTCTGTAGTTTTTATCTACTTTTGTCACTGTTTGGGACTCATGAGAGGGAAGGTTGAGAGTGTTTGTGAGGAATTTGAGGATGGTAAGAGTTCTGGGGACCGATTCTCGAAAAATCTTAGGAAGTTCTTAAGACTTATGAAAATCTTAGGAAAAATTTACGACAATGCTGGTTTTCGAAAAATCTTAAGAAAAAGTTCCAAGAAAAACTTACGACCACTGCAAAGCTGTCTTAGGAAATTGCGAAATCGATTACACCGTAGTTCTGTATATGAACAAAAACAACAACAATGGCGTTCATACATTCGCGGCGAGAAGGAAGTAACGTGCTAAGTTTGGTCGACTTGTCGGACAGCGACTTAATCCAAACGACTTGATTTCCGCACACTGCTGCCACCGAGTTGTGCCAACTCATTGCAGACGACATTGTGCGGCCTACTGATCACGTGACTTATGCAAGCCCAACCATTGGACACTAAAAATAAGTAATAGAAACTTAAGAAAAACTTAAGAAATAGTTAAGATTTTTTAAGAAGTGTTTCGAAAATTGACTTACGATTTTCCTAAGAAAATCTTAGGAAATCTTAACTCACTGACCTAAGAAAAACTTAGGAAATATTTACGACAAACTTAGGAAAAACTTAAGAACATCTTAAGATTTTTCGAAAATTGAGCCCCTGGTGCCAACTCACCTAGATTGTCCGGGATAAAAGGTCATTAAATGGTTGTATGTAAGTATGTTTGTCGCCATTTTTTGTTTATGCTTTTTTCTCGTTTAGGCAGGTAGATATGAATTTGGCGCACAGTCCTGTGTGTATTAAGTGAATTGTTTTGCATTGCATTTGGCTGCATGTGTAGAAATATGAATTTTCTTTTGTATATTACATCAGTGATTATACAATGTTTTAGTTTATTTTTCTACAGTAGTCTAAGCTGTGTAAATTGACCAATGTCCTTTTAGTGAAATTTGTATTTTATTTTGCATTTATTTCTTATTTGTGGGCAGTTTGTAACTTAATGATGGTGAGATTTCAGTGTTATTATAGTCATTTGTGAGTTCATAGTAATTTATGTCAGCTGTTTGTACACAACTGTAGATGTTTTAGCTCCGATTTTTACTAAATATGTAAGAACTGTAAAAGTTGACTCTCGGAGTTGATTCTGCTAAACACTTTCAGTACTGTTCCCTGTCCCAAGACAAAACGACAAAACATTTACTGTAGCATTTTATAATTTGTAGCCTGATTAGTTCAATTTGTACTTATAATAACAGTTAACTAGAGGTTTCTTGTTGCAGTTTTGATTTTGTATGTGTTTAATACATAATTTGCTTCTTTAAGACATTGGCAAATGGTTCCACATTTCACTGACGTCTGCACGTGACTGAAACAATGTGCAACTAAAGTAAACACTCCTGAACACAAAATACAGCACACAAAAAGCATCCACTTTTCTTAACTCCCAGTAAATTAACGAATTTGAATGAAAATTTCATCCAATATATCCCGAGAAAAATGCTTATTCTATCCACAGAAAAATAATTAGTTGAATCACAAAGTTTACTAACAGCAATGTAGAATGTACGTTACTAAAAGTGATGTTTAAACGATGAGATTTGCCACTGAACTAAACATTTCCTTTAAACTATGGAGAAAGCACTTCCACAAGATTTACTGGAGACAGGATAGTAAACTCATATGATAATGGGCAAAAGAGGCAAGTTCAATAGAATTAGTGCGAGGTCTTTAACTTTGTCCAAATTAAAATTTTGAAGTTGTGTGAGAAGTGTGTGGGCGAGCACGACACAGACGTTGATCAATGCTATCATTTTCTTCAGCGTTGTCACCACTGTCGTAGCTGAAATTTTTGTAAAAATTCGTTAATTTTTTACCACGATGCTATGCTTAGCGCGACTACGCTGTCGCAAGGTGTATGTCCGTCGGTCACACGCCTGTATTCCATCGAAACGGCTAAAACTATCGCCAAATTTTTTCACCTTCGGTTAGCCACACCATTCTGATTTTTCCATACCAAACGGGATCGCAGTATTCCGACGGGGACCTCCTAACGTCTATAAATGCAAAGGGGTATGACGGCATAAAAAAAATTGCTCGTAAATGATACAAGATAGAGCCATGGTTACTGTGGAATTGGAATAGGAAACTATACCCAAGCTTTCGAATGGTACCATTTTCTGTGACCTTGAACGACCCATATTAAACCCAGATTTCAAGGTCACGCCATTATTTGACGCTGAATATCTCAGAAGCAGTGCGAGATGGAAATACTAATACTAATAGGGACTTAACCACGCCATACTTAAGGGAGGGTGTCATTTCGAATGGCCTTGAGTGACTTAGCAAATGAAACGAAGCATCGCGCTGTCTCTGCGACAGCTGAGCTTCTTGTTCTTGGAGCAGTGTAAAGAAACAAACGGGTTTTTTTTTCTGTGAACACGGTGCATAGGGCTATGCAGAGCTGAGATTTTATACGGGCGTAGGACAGCGGTAAATTAATCGTAGCCGGTGAGTTATCAGTATTCATGGCACATTGCAAAAGCGTGCCTGCGTTGTAGTCGCGGTTGAGTAATGAACGTCTACGATGAATCTCTATTGATATTCATGCGCTGTTGTAAGTTTGATGTGTACAGTGTTTATATGGAGAAGTTGGGGAGAGCAGGGAGGGAGGCACCTGTCGGCTTCGTCCGCTAAATGCAATTTGCCGACGGCGCTCGCTTTGCGCCAGATCCAGTTAAGCCTCCAGCCTTCCGTCTTATCTTGTAGGACAACTTTCACCGCTTCGATAATGAGATCGGTTATAAAATTCGAAATTATGCTCGGTCGCTGTCGCCAATACGATTACTCTGTAGTATCTCGCGTCCTCGGGTCTGTTCGTATTCGCTCGGCGCCCGTCGGGACTCGGGAGCTCGTAAGTCGGATACGGGGATGATCGAAGACGGCTTGCAGATGCGCGCCTGTTACGATGACGTAGATCGGACCCAACGCCGCTTCATGAATTCGTAACAAGTCGATATGATTGCATTATCGTCGATGCGGAGACGTTGAAAGTGTCACCGTGGGAACTGATGATGTACTATAGAAGTAGGCCTACGCAGTGAACCGTGTCTTCTCGTGGGAGATATGACGCCATGCGGCCAGCCGCGTAATCATATTCTCCGATAAAAGTGATAACGGTGAAACCACCAAGACACTTCGTACTTAACAGATACTAGCTACGCACTTCTTCGCATAGACTGAGCATTTATTAGTACCATAACTTAATTCACCACATTTTGGTAGCAGTTACTTAATAAATCGTAATAAACATATTAAAATAATGACGTGACAATAATACTACGTAGTATGCTATTGTAAATATAGCTCTATCTTGTACTATTTTCGATATATTTGACGCTGAAGAATATTGTGACTTTGAAATCCATGTTAGGGGTAGCACAGATTTTGCACGATATGTAGGCCTAATCGTTGAGATATACAGCTAGACCGGGGCTATCTTTTTACCACTGATAATATGTTTGTATCTTCGTTGTCTTTTGTATAGCGAGCTCCGGAAAAAATTCTATAGCGGTAAGGTAGTGCGTTACGGTTGTTCAAGATCATTGAAGATAGTCGAAACCCGTATTCGATTTGCTATTAGTCTTCGCTATCAGTTATGTCTATCTTCTATCGTTTTCGAGATATAGCGAGTTATCTGTTGAAAATCTAGGTTTTTACTCACTCCAGTCTCGTTTGAAGTTTGAAGCCCTCGCTCGGGTGTTCCCCTGAGACCTATGGTATGAAAGTGGTCTCCGAGTCCCTGGGCTACCCGTGGTGAAAACCGCATAATCCTACGATCATTAGTTTTGACTCATTATCGGCGTTGACGGACACACATGCGCCGCCTATAGCGAAGTTGCGCTGTAGGATGAGCGCGACAAAAATTGTGAAGTGGCAGTGTTTCCAAATCTTGATCACTCGTGCCAAAGATGATTTAGATCGGTTCAACCCTTACGCCATAATGAACTAGCGTCACCAATTAGCCGTTCACATACAACATGAAATACATGTACTGATCACTTTAAAATTCATGACTAACATTAACGCAGTTGTTTTCGCCGTTTTAGTTTTTGTAGGCTACTCATAACACTCCAAAATACAGGATATGGGTGTATATAATTCCAAAAATTTCCTGGGTGATAGGCTACCCTGGTCCTAGAGATGCACGATGAAATATTTCACTTTGAAATATTTAAAAATTTCATGAAAATTTTGAAATATGTCAAGACCCATTTTTGAAATATTTCATGAAACTTTTAATTTTCAATATTAAGTGACAAACTTTTAAAAACATGATTAAATTATATCAAGTTAGTAGGAGATACATGCTATTCATGCATAACAACAAATACTTAGCTTTAACTGTTTTAATTACCTTGTTGCAGTGAACTATACATAATACAGCCTGCATAGTCCTTCATCCGGCAAACTATTTCGATATCTATGGTGTGAAATGACTTAAACAAGCAAACACCAAGCAAGGAGGCCTGCAGAACTAGGGAGCTGCAGTATGCATAAATGAATGAAAGGTAATGTTTGACGTAGAAATAATGTTAAACGGGTGAGTGTAAAGCCGGAAAAAACATCGTGAAATTTTTAAAATATTTCATAAATATTTTATGAAATATTTCATGAAATATTTTAGGGCAAAAAAGTCCATGAAATTTTACATCACTACCTTGGCCCCACCTGCTGCGTCCCTGATGCTCTGATCCACGCCCCTAATATTTTTGACAATGTAGGCCTACCCGACGGTAAATGAAACGAAACCGAATTTTCTCGACTCAACAGAAGCCTGTGACAGACGGAAGAATGGACGGTCGTGACGGATACGCCGCTCATAGTTGTACAGAAGACGTGCTATGCATAGCAATGTCGTAATATGCCGTAGGTAAAAACGCAACATTTTATCGTCGTTTTTGTTAGCATGTAACGTTCCATACTGACACAACGGATAGAATCGTTCGTTCGTACAAGAAACTGGAAGTGCTACAACATTCGGATGCAGACCCCGGCTTAGGTCACGACCGGAGTACGGACGGCGGAGTGCACGCGTGCGGAAGCGGTCGACACTGATTGAGTGGTGTCGATCTAGGCATGATAGAGGCGGTATCTGCACGCCATCGGATCGTCGACGGTGGTTTCTTGACCGTCCAACCAGCTGTCGACACAGCCTGGCCCTGGCCGCCCGCAACTACTGCCTGCGGTCGCGTTTTCGGAAACGGATGACTGAGAATGATGGCGACTGCTTTGTAGTAGGCCTACCTCGTGCTTGTCATTAGTCAACATCAGCGTTCGATAACGTTCACCGAAAATAACCATGGATTTATTTTATCAAATATCGGCCTACACGTTTCTGTTTGAACGAACTATACGCCTTAGTATGCTATTGCTGTTTTATATTATATGATCTATAGGCCTGAATTTTATTATTTATTGATCAGATCAAATCGTTTTTGCGCTCAGCTACGCTATAGCGCGACTTAGCTTATAGGCGACGTGTTCGTCTGTCTATCCGTCTGTCACACGCTGGTATTAACTCAAAACTAATGACCGTAGAATCATGCCCATGTACTCTAGTTTTTCAGACCAACTTTCGTGCGCTTCGTTTTTGCAAGATTTTACACCAATAAATCGTTATATCTCGGAAACAGTAGAAGATGGGCATACAGTTACAATGGAAGACTAATAGGAAGTCGCATATAGGCTTTCGATTGGCCAATTTCGATTACCTTGAATGATTTTGAACGGCCATAACGCATTATCTTACCCTATATAGCTTTTCTGAGGCTCGCTGTGTAAAAGTGAATGAACACAGACAGACCTACGCTATCAGCGGCAATAAGATCTCAGAGTCAGCAATATACAGATGGTGCATAAATTCGCAGGGCCAGTACTAGATTAACCTAGATTTCAAGGTCACGATATTTTAAAACTCGAAAATGGTATAAGCTGTGGCAGACTGGTAGGCAGTTGTATCCGATCTGTCGAATAGTGTCATTTTCATGACCTTGAATGATTCGACGTTGACGTTGAATATCTCAGAAACGATACGCGATGGTTACTGCAGACCGCTGATACACAGTGACATGCTGTCTAATGACTTGTGCCATCGCCATTGACCCTGATCGAACTTCAAGGTCATTAGGACCGGAAGGAATGTTATATGATGGTGAGAACGACCTGTTAGCAATAGCTAAGTTTATTGTTTAATTCAGGCAACAATGACCCATGAAAGAATGGAGAGACAGAGTATAGAACAGAAGACATACAATACATTAAGCACACTAAAAAAGCATAAAAATCTGATTTAAAGTGCATGAAAAACTTCAACCAAATCACTGTTAACCCTTTAATACCCACATTAAAACCGCAGAGCCACGGATAGCCTTATACAGCAATACAGTGATTGGTACACTGGCCGTTGATGGGTGGGCTGTTACATTTGGTACAGCGAGGAGGGGCCTGGGCGGGCTGGGGTCCCACCCAGTTCCCTCCTCGCTGTACCAAATGTAACAGCCCATCCATCAACAGCCACGGCCGTGTGTACCAACTTTATATTATTTGATGTGACACTATAATTGCCTCTGGACTCTAAGGGTTAACAACATTAAACTGACTTTCAAGCCGTCGCTTGACGTTAAACATTAGAGTCTCAAAGCTTGGAAGACGTAAATCAAACAACATTACTGTCACACTGTTTTTCGACCTGATGACTGATGAGTCTTAGCAGAATAGCGTTATAACCTGTTGTCTATTTTGATGGGTTTTTTGTTGATAACCCTTTACTCATCTGTCCTACTACGAGTTTGGATTAGGCTGCTTGTTAATGACATTATTGCGCGACCAGCCACATGATACAGGGGCGTATCCAGAAATGTGGATTAGGGGGGGGGGCGTGAAGTGGGATCTCGTCCCCTCCCTCCCCTAGGCTCCCCCTCCCCTTCCCGTCCGCTCCCTTCTTTCCCCATCCCATTCCCTCCCCTCCCCTTAGAAGTAGGCCCCCTTAATCC
>Ga0209339_1001154_pt1 | contig 10936 bp, 13 predicted proteins | sample OlaalgELextract3_FD_187376 | JGI IMG/M metagenome (GOLD analysis project Ga0209339, IMG submission 187376) | Olavius algarvensis symbiont microbial communities from Tuscany, Italy - Type A ELBA extract 3 (SPAdes) (version 2) | ecosystem: Host-associated > Annelida > Digestive system >...
GCATGCTCTAACTACAAGTACATGAATTAATTAAACTCAATATAAATCCCAGTAGCAATGCCGAAATGATTGAAATTTGTCGTTGAACAGTGAGTGTTGTTTATGGTACGACGGCAAACGTGGCAGGTGCAGCGATTCAAAATTTTCGAATCGGCCTGTCACTTTCGGGACGTTCGATTCGAATCAAATCCCGAAGCTTTGCAGGCCCCTACCTCGAATGCTGAACGCTCTGCCATCAGTCACCATAACTGCATCATCAACCTTCATTACAACAGAAGCTATAATTTCAGTCGTCTTTCCCAGGCGACTAATTGCTCCATCACATCTGTGATCTGTGTCTGTTTCATAGAGTGTTCTCCAACAGTTTGTCACTGGCACAGCATCAGTTCAATTAAATCCCTGCAATAGTGATTATAAGAGCAGGAGTAATACTTCACGTACTTTGCCAAGAGTCAGTTTCTTGATGAATGATGCGCTGCGCTGACACTTGTCACAAACGACATCATCAACCGACTCCAACGTCACAAACTTGTTCAGTAATGTCTCCACTGTCAACCCTTCAACCTGCCACAGACCATGACTTGTACTCATGGTACAGTTACTACAGTATTGAGATAAGATGCAAACAACACAAAACCCGCAGTAACAAAAATGCATAATATGGTATAATAATGGTATTAACAATGCAGTGTGTTTAACAGTTAATCACATGATACAGAACATCACTAATGCAGATGCAGAGTTATAGCAATGGAAATTCACTTCCTCCATTGACAAACTTTTGCATTAATCCTGTAAACCTTTAGAGTCCACAGGCAGTTGTAGTGCCACATCAAACAATATTAAGTTGGTACACAGGCCATTGATGGGTGGGCTGTTACATTTGGTACAGCAAGGAGGAGACTGGGCAGGGCCCAGTCTGCCCAGGCCCCTCCTCGCTGTACCAAATGTAACAGCCCACCCATCACCGACCAGTGTATTGCTGTATAATGGTCCGTTGTTCTGAGGTTTTAATGTCGGTATTAAAGGGTTGATCACATTCTCACCAGCATAACTCTGTGACATACTTGATAGCACACAACTTTACAAAGTTCTGACTTATTTGTATTTATTTTTGGCAACGACTGAAAAAATAAATAAGTATGTAAAGATGTCACTTTCTGGCCACCCTGTATACCTGTAATATCTGTTCACCCTATACACCTGGATCATCTGTTGCTTGTCAAAGGCTCTGTCAATATGCAAGCCAACAAGCAGCGCTGCAGACCGTTGACAATGTTCACATTTAGACTGTTTGAAAGAGTCAATGAATAAACAGTTTACATTCTAATAAAGTACACAACAATAACAGTAAATTCATTTACACAGTGTGCTCTGTAATCAAAACAACTGTACATCTGCGGTATTGTATCGTACAGTTTAATGTCCCTCTAGACACATTACGGCACAGATGACCAACTGACAGTGTCATAGCACTGAAGCACAATAGTCAGTCATCCAGGTCAACGGCCAATCACGCGAGGCTCAGCTCAGCTCATTTGTGTAAAGGAATCTGCAATGCATTTAACTGCTACGCAAAGACGTGATACAAAGCAAACTGTTGTAACATTTCATCAAGATGTCTCACATTGTTGAATCCTGTCCCCTGACAAAACTGAATGGCGGCTTATCGCGGCTACACTCTGTGGATAAAGACGCTGTTTCGTGGCTGACCAGTGGCTGCTCATGAAACGCATATGAGAAGAAGAAAGACCAAGATGCAACTCAGGCTGATAGCGACAAAGCAAATTTAACAGCAAACTAGAACAGCCACTCAACCAAACAAGTTGAGAATGATGCCTTCGTCATGCCTCCACATCTAGAACAGCAAACTAGAACAGCCACTCAACCAAACAAGTTGAGAATGATGCCTTCGTCATGCCTCCACATCTATACTTAGGCTCATGTGAACTTAACCTGACTCTTGAAGTTGATTGTTTCATGACCCTGCCTCGTGGACCAATTAACGTAAGATTGCATCAAAATATCTAGTTCCCAAGTTTGGTGACAGACGGACGGACGGACGAATGGACAACGTGCGGACATAACGCTATAACGGCGCAGCCATAGAAACATGCAACTTACACAAAACTGCTGAGACGGCAAACTGAGAGACAAACTGTCGAATGAGTCATACTTGACAGCACACTGCAATCAAAAAATAACATTTGTATTACATTATGAACACAGCGGCCAAACTGCCAATGTTCTGCACTGTGAATGGATCGGCCCTTTACCATTTCAGCTTGTGACGACAATTCTGTTATATTACTACATTTGTAGCCTGTTTTAAATGTTGTACCTAAAGTCAATTTTAAATACGCTGCAATGGAACAAATAATGAAAGCATGAATGTGCAAAACATTCTATCAAGACTGCCTAGATGCAAGCCTGTTTGGCTTTCTGAACAAAAGAAATTAGTAGCTGAAGACGAGATACAAACTAACAGTTGTACTTTAAAGGGGAATTCGACCTTGACATAATGTCGCAGTCAGGTTATTGCTCTTATATCAGTTAACAATTTTCACCCTCTCGTCGTCGCCTTTTGCACATTAGTCCAGAAATTGTGAGATTTTTTAAACGTTTTACTTACTTATTTAGATAGTTTAAATAGGATTCGATTTCATTGCGATTGCATACTCTGTGGTCTGATGGGTGTGTCCATAGCCCCCATACGGGCTAAAAGCGGCCTATAATCTCTGAGATAACCACCACTATTCGATCGCGAACTTCAATTTCAACTTAACATTGCAGCAATTAAATTTTTTTCGCGCAAACTGACGAAATATTGCCGAAAATTAACGCATGTAAAACAATATTTACGTACGGAAGCAGGAACTTCTTTTATTTCCGCTTGTGTAGCTGTGATGTGGCGTATTCCTCCGCCCAATAGCAGCCCGTCTTTTGACGTGTCCGCCATTTTTTGTCCGGTGAAAAATGAGGACATTTTCGTCTGCGCAGTTGATGCGGACTGTTAAGAAGTCTAGAATTAAATATTCTATTGTCTATGGGTGTGTCTCGCTGAGTAGGAAGTTGTTTAAAATCATTAAATAAAGTAAAATAATGGAGTTATATGGCGCATTTTCTATGCGGTTACTATTAAGAACCAGAATATACGGCCGAGGAAGTCGAAGCGCAATCGAATGCGGCTGTCACACCAATGATCAATGTCGTGGTTGTGCCGCAGTTCTTGCGAGATCTCGCTCGGTGTGCAAATAAGAGTATTGGAAACCATAGAGACGTTGGAAATGGCCGCACTCCAGAGTGCACTCTCATAATTTTTATTGTCACACATCTTTGTTTCAGCTTAATTGTCACTTTCATGCAAAATATATGATTTTATTAAACATAAATCTTTATTTTAAGCCATATATTTTTACAGGTTGAATTCCCCTTTAAGTATGTTCTTCCCTGTCAGCACAGGAAGAAATGAGAACAACACAGCACGACAATCACGCAGACAACGAACAGCAACTGCCTCAACGACATTTTCATGGCTCCACTGGCCTTGAAAGTTGGGGAATTCAAAAAGTCAGAAAAAATTGGGGAATTCTATCAGTGGTCATGTCATTCATCATCAGACGGAGGTGATGGAAATGAATAAAAACAAAAAAAGATGAAAAACTGGAAATGCTGACATACACAATACATGTATAAATCAAATTGGCGACAGAAAGGAGCTGTGTAGGGAGAGGAGAGACGACTAGATGAATGCATCTCAGAATGAGTTAGGGACGGAATACTGTAGTTCCAGATGTTTTTCCTGCCAGCTGAGAATGCAAATTTGAGTTCAAAACTAATTTTGTGCCAGAAATGTTGGCATTTTTGAAGTACTAGTATCCTTCCTTCATTTTCAGCAGATACAACTGCTTCAATTTTCAGCTTACGTTCCTTCGATGCCTTCACTCTGCTGCAAACTTTCCAACAGCAAAATGATCCGTGGGTGATTGCATTGTGTACAGACCTCTTTTAGTGCGCTTCACTTTCATTGCCGATGAACTGACAATTTGGTTCCCTACGTCGATCAGTTCACGTATGGACGTCGATGCCATGTCCAGATTTGACAATCCAGGTTTAACATTGCCTTTTACAGCAAATTTTGTGATTAAAATTTGTTTGAATGCCATCGCTAAATCAGTTTGTTTACAAAATCAGCCACACAAGAGTATATTAGAGGCGCTTTTTGCGATGATGCGCTATATAAATTGACATTTACATATGTAAAACTATCAGTGGCTTGTTGGTATTAATTCCCATAATGTACCGCAAAATGTTTATGACCAGAAAAGTTTGCATTTCAAACCATGTGTAAAATTTGCAAACTTTAATGGATTTACAGTATTTCCCGATGAGAAAAGTCGAAGTCAGGGACACTTTGGCTATCAGTCTGCTTACTCCTTTGTCAATATTTTCTACATTACAGCTTACTATAAACCACTAAATATTCATTATTTTGAAGGACACTTCTGCAATCTTTAGCTAAATACAGCGGAAATAAATCCACCTGATATCCACAATGTTTACACTCGAGCTGGCTGGCAAGAAGGCCGTGGAATGGATGTTCTGTAGAACACTTGTCAAGCTGGTGCAAGCTAACACCAGTGCGACACACAGCCTCTCTTGTCGGCAGCACACGGCTCTCCTGCATTACAGTAACGTACAGTAAGTACGTAAGTGAGTAAGCAACAGACTTGTGTATAGTGCCGAAGTCTATTAAAGAATCACAGCACGAGCATATGAGGCATTTATCAATTAGCAGCTGTAACGACTGTCAGTCTGTGTCGGCACTGCCTGTCAGTGTCGGTGCTGTCAGTCAGTGTCGGCGTGTGGTGGACTAAGCTGGCTACCCGTCAGCTTTTTACTGCACGTTAAATGCACACTATCATATCGTGCCTGTCAGTGTCGGCGCTATCTGTCAGTGTCGGCACTGTCAGTCAGTGTCTGTGCTGTCAGTCGGTGTCAGCGCTGCCTGTCAGTGTCAGCACTGCCAGTCAAAGTCAGTACTGCCAGTCAGTGTCGGCACTGTAGTGTCGGCGCTGTCAGTCAGTGTCAGCGCTGCCTGTTAGTGTCCGCACAGCCTGTCAATGTCGGCGCTGCCTGTCAGTGTCGGCACTGTCAGTCAATGTCGGCACTGCCTGTCAGTGTCGGCACTGTCAGTCAGTGTCAGCGCTGCCTGTTAGTGTCCGCACAGCTTGTCAATGTCGGCGCTGCCTGTCAGTGTCGGCACTGTCAGTCAGTGTCAGCGCTGCCTGTCAGTGTCTACGCTGTCAGTAAGTGTCGGCGCTGTAGTGTCGGTGCTGTCAGTCAGTGTCAGCACTGCCTGTTAGTGTCTGCACTGTCAGTCAGTGTCGGCACTGCCTGTCAGTGTCGGCGCTGTCAGTCAGTGTCGGCGCTGCCTGTCAGTGTCGGCATTGTCAGTCAGTGTCGGTGTTGTCAGTCAGTGTCGGCACTGTCAGTCAGTGTCAGCGCTGCCTGTCAGTGTCGGCATTGTCAGTCAGTGTCAGCGCTGCCTGTCAGTGTCGGCGCTGTCGGTCAGTGTCGGCGCTGTCAGTCAGTGTCGGCACTGCCTGTCAGTGTCGGTGTTGTCAGTCAGTGTCGGCACTGTCAGTCAGTGTCGGCGCTGCCTGTCAGTGTCGGCGCTGTCCGTCAGTGTTGGCGCTGCCTGTCAGTGTCGGCGCTGCCTGTCAGTGTCGACATTGTCAGTCAGTGTCAGCGCTGCCTGTCAGTGTCGGCGCTGTCGGTCAGTGTCGGTGCTGTCAGTCAGTGTCGGCACTGCCTGTCAGTGTCGGTGCTGTCAGTCAGTGTCGGCACTGCCTGTCAGTGTTGGCACTGCCTGTCAGTGTTGGCACTGTCAGCGCTGCCTGTCAGTGTCGGCACTGTCAGTCAGTGTCAGCGCTGTCAGTCAGTATCGGCGCTGTCAGTCAGTGTCGGCGCTGTCAGTCAGTGTCGGCGCTGCCTGTCAGTGTTGGTGCTGCCTGTCAGTGTCAGCGCTGTCAGTGTCAGTGCTGTCAGTGTCAGTGCTGTCAGTGTCGGCGCTGCCTGTCAGTGTCGGTGCTGGCTGTCAGTGTCGGCACTGCCAGTCAGAGTCGGTACTGCCAGTCAGCATTAGTGCTGTCTGTCAGTGTCGGCACAACCAGTCCACAATCGGCACTGCTGGTTAGCTCTTCATGACGGATATCTTAAACATGTACAGTAAGTGACGACGTAATTCTGAAAACTGAAGAATTGTTGATGACGCAATGTAGTAAGTTCTAGAATGTAATGTAATAATGGCATGCAACAAACGCTTCAGAACGCCATATGCTATGCACTGACATCTCTTAGAGGACACTGACAAAAGAAGGTAAGAAACAGACAAGACAAAGCCAAGCAGCAGTAGACTGGGGAGATGAGTGCAGCCATTGCCAGTCCACAGACACATGTATCACAATTAGATATATACAACGTGCCAGTTAATATTACATACGGCTGTGCACTCTTTTACTGGTTGGATACACCACAAGCTGCCGTTGCACTGTAATCTCCATGGACATGAAACATATTTATGAAAATCAGATACGGCTTGTTAATCATAACTAGACACAGAAATTTACTGTATCTCTGCACTGAGTGTTCCTCGAGTACTTTATACGACTGTGAAGTATAGTACAGAGCAGATCGGAGTGAAAAGATGCGTATCTAGAACGCACCCAGCAAAGGCTGCTCACCCTCACAGTCACCTAAAGCACTGTTACCTTTGTGTCACAGCTTTGACTGACTGGGTAACAGAAGACCGAGCGTACCAGAACAACCAACTCATTAATAGGCTTGTGCCTCCACAGGCCAACTGTTCACCATTATCATCAACACATCAGCACATTTATGTAATAATAAATTTAGCACTATATTCACAAACAGCAAAGTGTCAGGATCACTATACAGTTTACCTACTTCAATTGACACATCCTTGGATGATGTCTTTCCTAGACAACTTGCATTTCTTGTGACATGACCACAACAGTATCTATGAGCAGCTGTCTCATTTCTTTAACTTTAGCAAGCAGAAGGCAGCAAGCGTTAACCCACAGACCTTACTCTAAGCACAATGCATCATGCTGTACAGTGTACGAACCTCGAGACCAGCAACGTCAAAAAGAGTCAAAGCACGAGATGTCGGCATCATCTCCTCGGCAACCGTCTCCGTCAACACGTGAAACATCTCATGTGCATCCTAACAACAACCGTACAGTGCTGCTCAGGTAGAGATCGCACTGTCAAGCCAAAAAATGGACCAGCTCGTCCAGTAACTTAACTAAATTTAGACCGGCCCCATCCAATCCGAGGCCATTCGACATCGTAATGCAACGGCATTACGATATCGAGTGTTCTCAGATTGGGAAGTACTGTAAATCCATTAAAGTTTCATAATTTGGACCGGCCCGATCCTATCCGATCTGACAGCACTCGACATCGTAATGCATTATGATGTCGAGTGGCCTCGGATTGGATCGGGCCGGTCCAAATTATGAAACTTTAACAGATTTACAGTATTTCCCGACAAGGAAAGTCGAAGTCAGACACTTTGGCGCACCAAGTTTACAGTCGTCCATTGTGTGTGGTGGTCGGGTCGGAAATTGGCCGACGTGGGCACAGTGCACGCGTTTATTTAAGTCCATCGACGGACGTAACGAGTGCTTTTAAGACTGTTTACCGATGACAAGTCAACAGCTGTCACATGCCACCCATTGTTATCATGAAAGAACGCATAAAACAGTGCTTTCTCACATGCGCTGCATCCATGCGACTGAACTTCAAGTAAGTTTTGACTACTGAGTACTAACATATTGACGTGGTTTAACTTAATTTGCAACTTATACAATGCCATCCTTCGGCATATACAACGAGTCAACGTTAACGAGTCTCAATCGAGACAAGTCGTACAAGAATTAAAATCCTCTCTCCAAGTCGAGTACCGAGAATGACATGGCAAACAAAATTTTTAAAAATACGTCAGCTACTTAGTTTCAGTATGCTGCATTAAATGCGGCAAACAATGCATTGTGTGTAATTGCCACACCCTGGCCCAGACACATCACCGCAAAAGACCGCGGCGGCCACACACAGTGCCGGTCCAAAAATAGATCGGAGACCAGTCCAGTCCAGCCATGGACCGGCCTGGTCCAGAACCAGGAACTGGACCGGTTCAAACTCTATGCTCACTGCTCAGGTCTATTAAAATTGGTCTAATATCCACTCAATTAGCATCACAAAACTGCCACCAAAACATTAAATTATTGCAAAACTACAACACAGCAGCATATACAACTGAGCAATAAAGAAAATGAATGAAACTACCAGACTACAGCAGGCAGAACATTGCAAATTTTAATTACTTGAAACTAGGCTTGTTACGGTTCTGATATTTTCATACCTGGTTCGGTTTCCGTCAGTTTTTAACGAAAACCCGTAGGTTTTAACGAAAAACCGAAAATTTGGCTTTTTTGGTTTCGGTTCAGAATGTGGTAACTGTCCGTCATAGAAAGAGGCAAAGAGGGTGTGACGAAGCCGGATCCTTTGATGGCGCCGTAAGGCGAGCAGCAGAGGGTAAGACTGTGCGGACATGTGTAGCGGCTTGGATCTGTTGCTGATTGCCTGATACCAGTAATGTGACCGTCCAGTTGATCTGTCGAGTCGCCAAACTACTCATGCCGACATAATTAATACGTATTTAACAGCTCCGTTGATGACGCCATCGCTGAGTGATTGGCTTGCTGACCGCTGTTGTATTGCCCACACCCTGTTCCTCGCCCAATGACTTCACCGACATGCTCCTGCTGCGGCCATCAATTAACATGCCATCTGCACTGAGCTTAGTTGTTCGCCGTGACGTTTGCCGTGAATGTACAATGACGTCAGTACAATATGTCGATTGTCGACATAGATGCGTAAGGCTGCGTATTTTTTAATTGATAATTTATATTGTGTTGCAGATACGTACTGTATCTTGTAGGAACTGCGTTTTTTATCTGTAGGGAGGACTGTAGGCATGCAGTAACTTTAGTACTGTAAGCTAAGATAAATATATACAACGTGCCAGTTAATATTACATATGGCTGTGCACTCTTTTACTGGTTGGATACACCACAAGCTGCCGTTGCACTGTAATCTCCATGGACATGAAACATATTTATGAAAATCAGATACGGCTTGTTAATCATAACTAGATACCGCTAGCAGCCTACTTTACATGTTCTGTAAATAAAAAAGTAAGGCCTATGAAAGCACATTGCAGCGTTGTAAATAAGCAAGAGTATTTCTAAGGCGCAAAATTAAGCGACAGTCACAATGCGCCTTGTACGATATTTGTATTTTATTTTCCACTTTACGCAAGTAAAACTACATTAATTACACATAATCACATGCTTCTTTGCGCACTGCACACCTGTCACTCGCTACGTCACACAAACTAGCAGACGGTTATTCACTCAGCGCCAGCACCAGACTGGCAGCATGGGAGTAGAAGGGAAGGGAGGACTGCACGACGTCAGACGCAATCTAATGTCAATAAATGTATTATTACGCAACAGTACTGCCGATGATCAGTCAGGCGTTCAATTGTTGCTGGGCGTTGGTGTCGGCGAGTCGCCAGTCCTGAGTCAGCAGTATGTAGCCAGTCGTTGGTGTCGGCGAGTCGCCAGTCCTGAGTCAGCAGTATGTAGCCAGTCGTTGGTGTCGGCGAGTCGCCAGTCCTGAGTCAGCAGTATGTAGCCAGTCGTTGCTTGGTTGTTATAGACGGGGCTGCGCAAATCCAAAATTACGGAAAAACTGTCAGTTAGCCGCCAGAAAATTGCGGTTTCGGTTTTGATCGGTGTTGCCCAAAACCGCGGTTTTCAGTTTTGGTTCAAAAACCGTAACAAGCCTACTTGAAACTAAGTAAATGAAACATTTGTCAGACCTGTTCTTCAGCAGAGATAACCCAGCCTCGTTGGTGCAGTGCCTGCATCACGTCGGAAGGACAGTATTCCTCAGTAAACTCCACACTGTCATTGTTCAACACTACATCAACAGTCACCGGCTACAGTTCATGTACGTAGATACAATAAGAAGCAAGATGAAATGGTCTCTCTCACAGAACCAAACAAAAAATAACAAGAAATACGCTACGGTACTTTGCCTTAATGCTACATAACTGTGCTACACTTAAATGCCATTAAAAATCTTCAGGTCACTTTCATAACATAATAATCTTGGCACTCTACAATGAACTTTGGAGCATTAACTCATTAATAGGCTTGTGTATCCACAGGCCTACTATTCACCATTGTCACTGACATATCAGCACATTCATGTAATAATAAACTTAGCACTATGTTCACAAGCAGCAAATTGCATCGTACCTTTAACAACATTACGAAGAGTTGTCGACAGCAACTGCGAACTAGTAATACGACTTTCAACGACGGAATTCAGCCACTCAAAGACAGAACGACATGGCACAAATGCTTGGAGTACTGCGTTGAGGAAACATGTGTTACCAAGGTTAACTAGTCCAGGGCAAATCACTGCACAGTAAAACAATAACAAAATGCAATCAGTGCTTTTAAAACCATAACATGTTTACTCTCGACTCTTGCAAGCGGACAAGAAGCCACTCATACAAGCTGAACAAAAACAGATTTATTAACTTTTGGAATTCTCTTGCAGGGGCGGTGCTCCCATAGGAGCTGGGGGGTCATGACCCCCCACTTTTCGAGGCAAAGGGGGACGGGGGGACATAATTTGGGAATAATTTACTAAATGATGCACTTATATTTTGGATAACCACAAAGTTAACGTTGAAAACACAAAGATAACAACAGAAAATATCAGCATCAGTGTCAGTCAGCTACAAATCAAACAAAGGAATTAGGCTGACTTA
>Ga0209339_1001155_pt1 | contig 10934 bp, 12 predicted proteins | sample OlaalgELextract3_FD_187376 | JGI IMG/M metagenome (GOLD analysis project Ga0209339, IMG submission 187376) | Olavius algarvensis symbiont microbial communities from Tuscany, Italy - Type A ELBA extract 3 (SPAdes) (version 2) | ecosystem: Host-associated > Annelida > Digestive system >...
GGGGGGGGGGGGAATTCTGATGATATATCTCTTACTGCCTTCTTTAATGCTGCTTCACGATGTCATAATGACTGACGTCATTCAGTGTTTACCTGATTACAGTTCCTGTAATTTAGTCTATTTAAAACTATAGGCACACAGCACTCGTGCTACAGCTGAACTGCTGCATCAAGAAATGCCAGACTTTTTTTGCGTACAACCTGTGGCCTCCAAACAGCCCAGATCTCAATCCTGTGGATTATAAGATCTGGGCTGTCATGCAGCATCGTGTCTACCAGAGACAAATTCATAGTGTGGATGAATTGAGATGGCCTCTCATCGTCTGGACAGTCTGGTGTGGTCTTCAACTTTTGACGATGCTATTGACCAGCGGCGAGGAAGACTTAGAGCGTGTGTCAGTGCTAAAGGAGGAACTTCAAATAAACTTGTGAACTGAATGTTGATTTTGTCCATATCTGTTACAATCAATGCGACTTGTTTGACTGTTGCATCTTCAATTACAAAATCATGCCAGCAACGTCGGCCAATACATACTTGTTCATTTTACAAGGTAGTGCAGTAGCAGATTTGGTGGTAGATTTCAGGATACACTTTGTTGCAGTTAATTTCTGTCTGCAACAGTGAAAGAATTATTAAAATCGGACAGTATGTGCCAACGTTATGCTCAAATGAAAAACGGTTTCAGTTTTTTTCTGACTCACAGTAAGTATACAAGTAAACTTGATAAAAAAGAACATTATTATTAACAAACAGCAAACTATAGCTAAACAACAGGTGCAATATACATGATTAAACTGCACACATGTAACAGTCATATGTCAAAAAAGCAATAAACCAAGGACGATGCAAACCTAGTCTGGCTGCAACCCACCAGCAGGTGCCCCATTGGCTCGTGGGCGTTTGCACTGGCCTGGCGCCTCGGTGGCTGACGGTAACGGCTCCATGCCAAGCACTTTGTGAATGTCACGAAATGCAATCATTCGTAGTGCATGCTGTGCAAAAACACAGGTAAAATATACTTATACGATAAAATGGCCATGCTGCATCTGTAATGTAAAATGTAATGTAATGTAAAAAAGAATATATTAGGATGACGTAAAGTCAGAAGACTGCAAGGTCACCTAACATTGTCAAAGACATGTTACATTAGCTCGGAATGCAGATAATGTAACAAAGATGGTGGGAACGAAGCGGTGAACAGATGAGTTTTCAGGGCTCGACAGAATAGTGCAGGGTTGACGTAGCAGTGACTGTTGATGGCAGACTGTTACACGCCCTGGCAGCAGCGACAAGAAACGCTCGGTCACCCAGTGATGACCTTCTAGTAGGTGGTAAGACGAGCGCTGGTGAATTTGATCATCTCAGACGCTGTCTGGGCTCCATTCGAGCGACTTGTGGAAGTTGGTTGGACAGGTATGGCGGTGCCAGACTATGCTAACACTTCAATGCAAGGACACACAGCTTGTGACTGAATGGATGATATCTGTATGCACTTGTAAACTGTGAAGTAATGTCATTTCTAATTCCTAAGCTGACAGCACCAATTGAAACGAGTGGAAGACTGGCGCATCTTCAAATGTTCCTATCATCTTCTATACTCCACCTCTATCAGATTTCCATTTGTAACTAAAAATTCTTGCTTTTTGCTTTGCATATGTCACAAATTCCATAAACTTTTAGAAGTGTATGATACTATGCACATGTATAAAAATACTGATCAGATCACTAGTGCAGACAGGAGGCCATTATTGTCAACATGTGTTTGTCTAACAGTTCGATTGTCTGTATATGGCAAATGACGCTTGCAGCTACTAAGTGAATCCAGCACACTGCATTTGTAAACGCCATCACTTACACAGCTAACACTGTCACAGTGTTAGCAGTCTCTAGAGGCAAGTTTCATGATGTTTCAGACTAAAGTATTGAAACAAAGGTGCAAAAAACCACCGAGTAATTTCCAGTTTGTATTACATTTCTAGAAAACCAAGCTCTGCTGTTAGTCCAAAAGTGGAGTTAGCAAGTCACAAAAACAGCAATGAGTCACAACTTAAATCCAAGACATACAAGTCCCCAGATCTGGCAGTAGCACAACTGTACTGATAAGTTCTATACTGTAGTGAGCATTTCTGGGAAACCTGTGCACTCTTTGTGATGTCTTCTCTCTGTTGTAGTGACAATGATGCTAAAGCGTCGACGGGTTCCTTCTCACACGGGTCCAGCAACCCAGATCCACCTGCCACGAACACAGTCACAACCACCCTAAGCCAGCAGTTCAACATTCACGAAGCAACTCTTTTAACATCTAATGATGTGTACCACACATGTAGGACTATGTAGTCGTAAATGGCTTGCTTAGGTTAAGACTCAGTAGCCATCAGTAATGGCGGCTTACCTGGCTGCACTCTGAAGATGAAGATGCCGTTTCCTGACTGACCAATTATGGTTCATGACATGCATACGAGGAGAAGAAGAAGAAGAAGAAGTCAAAATCTATAAGAATTTGTGCATAATTTACCTACCATGTGCACAGTGTAGAAAATGCACAATGATCAGTGATAAACGAAATGCTTTGGCATGAAAATACAAAGAACAATATACGAAATATCTTGCATAACAAATGGACCTTTAACATATATGGTACCGGTACTGTTTACAGACAGCGTCCAGTGCTTTGACACTGTGGGTTGGCTGCCTGTAAAATGCTTCTGCAGCAATCCTCAAAAGCTTTCTTAAGACGTTTGGGGACCAGCCTAACCTGTGGCAGAAAATTGGTCGGTTAAACAAAAACTGAACGTGGTGGTAGCAGCAAACCACTCACAGCATGACATCTAATGACACCAGTGATTCAACACAACACTGCTTGAGATGACATATAATTATCTGTAATATACTAACTTATTATAACCTTCACTGTATACTGTGCATTCTAGAACTGATAATTCCAAGGAATAACTGGTCTGACACCAGAAAGTGTCATTACTCAACACCAACAATGTGAAGGCAGTGCATGTCTAAATGGCTACTGTATCACAATTTTGAAACTGCTGCAAGTAACATAGGATCATCAGTACCTGGCAGGAGAATGCCAGATGCAACAGACTCAAAAACAAGTCGAAGACCGACAGCTGGAGACAACTGGTGAACAGCACTTGCCAGACACTTCTCCACCAACAACTCCAACACCTAACAATAACTCGCAAAGATACACTACCAGCTGGACTGGAATTGACAAATTTGTAATAGTTAAATTACACAAATTAAGCATTAATTAAGTGCTAGTTTTGATAAGAAGATACTTGAGAAATTTGACAAGTAATCGGTTAAACTAGTTATTAAATTCGACATAATCTGCTGCTGTTTACACTCAATCTTAGCTGAATAACAAAACAGACTTTTGCACAGAGTGAAGAAAAAGCACCAGCAATATGACATCAGTCGAATTAAACAAGCTGCCTGTTGAATGAGAAAGCTCCACTGTGTTTTATGCACCCATGATTAGCACAATTTATACAAATATTCAAAATCCGCTCAGTAGATTTGTAGCCCCGTGCCTTGCATCACTCATACCATGTTTCATTAAAATCAGACACGGAAGAAACAATTTAAGTAAAAGTTGACGACCGAGAGAGAGACAGTCTGACAGAAACACATCAGCTCTGCTGACCGCTGGTCACAGCAGAGATAAAAAACACATCAGCTCTGCTGACCGCTGGTCACAGCGGAGATAAAAAACTACAATGTTTTTAACCGTTAAAATTATTAAACACTAACTGAATGAGAAATTATTACTTTATGGTATGGTATAGGATAGTAAGGTATGGCTAGTCTCACTCAACATATAGCTCATTTCGGAGACAATTTTCCCAGCTGATCACTTGGTTGGTACTAGCAATAGCAAATGTAAGTACACCCAAATTACAACACAAAAATAAATAACTATCAACGAAAAGTGCTAAATTAGATTGTTCGACTGTAACTATATATGCAAACAAGAATAAACGGTGAAATAAAAATCAATATTTAAACGGCAAACAAGCCTAATTTGCAGAAAACATAACCAGTGAAGAGCAAATAATCAACATGCGATTAAAATTAATAACTATCATCTCATCACAAAACTGATGTGCTTACGCAATATTCCTTAAATCTGCACACACAAATGTGGTGTTGTGGCTGATGTCATCAACGCGTAGATAAATCACATGAAGGCTCTGTTAAATATTACTGCACAAATCTTTCACCTACAATACTAGTTTCAACTCGCTATCATTCACTTCAAACTGTTCAAACAATCATCACTTTCTCTCCAATGGTACCTCACTCAAATATACACCGCTACATTTACACATTTAGACTCTCAAACAGCAAGACTCACCCACTGCCCGAGTGGCTGCCAGGTAGTTACACGGCAACAAATGTCTCGTAAGATGCGAACTAGAATAACGGCAGTCTGGTTACTGCTTACCCTCGCCTTCATTGAACAAACACATTCTGACAGTCAGTATAACCTATGATCAGAAAATCTTCCACTACTCATTAACAATATGTAACAACACAAATACCAAAACAACTGAAGGTAGGTATAGGTATGGTAGGGTTTTATGTCCCACTTGACACAGTATACATCATTTCAGAGATGATTTTACAGGTCACATGACCCAACCGTGTCACAGCACTGAAGGACTATGGTTAGTCAACCAGGTCAAGGGCCAATCCCACCAGGCTGAACTTACTAACAAGAGTTCAAAGTAATTTGACAAAAAGCGCCTCACGGGGGGGGCCCATTCCCCGGTTAGGGGTCACCCCAGGGAGTCGAAAGTTGTACCATTGAATTCCTGGGGTAGGGTTTCCTATTAGTGTTCCATAGTAACTATAGGCCTAGGATGCACTCTTTGGCCACAGTGCACGCACGTGACAACCAACCAACGACCAACGACGTCACGACACAGCCTATCTGAATAAGCGCCTCTTTTACTAAAGTAAAGTGAGGCGCTTAAAAAGTAAAGAAAGGATGTAACCAATTTTTTTTTACTATACATATACAGCACCACGACGACCAAAGACACAGAGGCACTTGGAAGATAGAGAGCTAAACCAAGCAAGATCAAAGCCCGATACAGTCGACTGACCTGTAAGAACTGCTCGTACTTTTGTGCACCATTATAATAGTACACAATACTGTAGCACATACTGTAGCACAGAGACAGTTTTCTTTTTTAGTTTTCTTGATATTCCCCTTCCTCCAGAGCAACATCACATCTCAGATGTGGCCAAGTGGAGGCAATAAGAGGGGCAGTTAAAACAGCTCCATTTTTATGAAATACAGTCAGATAACCTGTTAGCTCGCCAAACTCGCGTCTCGCCATGGCAAGGCCTTGAAGGGATTTCCAGCCATGCATTTTACCCCGACAAGCCGCCACCCTCGCCTCTCACCATCGCCATGACATAGAGGCATCTCACACTGTGTAATTCGACCTCGATTACTCGCCATAATGCATGCTGCCCAGTGCTCACCATCCTAACAGCACGACGTGACGGCCGCTCGGGTACTGCCACTGCCGCTGCTGATGACTCCTCTCACCCATCTCCCCCACTTCAGGGAAACCAGCGTTCTGCATGAGTCATTAACGGGTTCAAGTTGTTGAACAGACATCAGTCACACCTAAAGCAGTGTTACTGACATCCCAAGCAGACGGTGGCCAGCGCGTGTGTGGGAGATGGCGGTAAGGAGGCGCGGGAAGAAGCAGAGGAGAATGATCCGCTGGACGACGAAAGCGACGGGCGAGCCAATGAGTGTCTCACACATGCAGGCATCAAATGCAGTTGACGTATTGATGAAATACTTCAAACAGATTGACTCTGCCACAGCTGACAACATGGATCGGACCGCCGTCACTACATGTGTTTTCGCTCCAAGAAGCAACGAATGATCTCTGACTTCTTCCGTCCTAGCATTATTAATTAACTAGGACTCGTTATGACAATGTAACTTCAAAATGTTTGTGCTGACGTTGTCTGAACTATAGCATGACTTGTCCGTCGGGTGCTTAGCTGCATGTTGTTTTCCCGTTAACTCGCCACCTCACCTCTCGCCACAATTTGAGGATGGACCAATGGTGGCGAGCTAACGAGGTTTGCTGTAGGTCACTCAAGATCATCAGCACTGTCATCCTTCATTCGATTATCTGAATATATTATAAGGGAACAGAAAAGTATTTCAGACAAGAAAATAGCTGAAATGACCTTGATGGTCAGTCAAGGTGATTGGCGATGGCACAATTCAATAGGCTAAATGTCACGTTCTATCAATTTTATCAGTCACTGTCAAACAACTGTCCATTCTATATCCAGTCCCAGTGCTACTGCTATGTCAACAGACGCTAATCTAATACGAATGTATTACCTGGAACCATTTTGTATGTCGAAGAGCCGCCAGCAGGTGCAGGCACATCTGTGTATTCAGATATGCATCCGATTCTACATAAAACACAAAACTTACAAAGACGTCAGTGTGAAAACTCTATTTTTAGGTTTTCCGTTTTGCTTTTCACGTGTCAAAATAACAAATAAGTTTAGAATACTCATATGATACGATAGTGTGTATTTAACATGCAGTAAAAAGCTGACGGGTAGCCAGCTTAGTCCACCACACGGAACAAACAAAAAATTGAAATGTGAAACTAAAAATAAAACGATGAGCATGATAGGTCCGGTCCAGTCCCGTTGTCATGAAGGCGGTCCGGTAGGTAAAAGAAGTCTAAGGTGGGAAGGATTTGTTAAAAAGGTAGGTTTTGAGCCTGGAGTGAAAGAGTGATGAGAGTGGTGATGATAATAGAGATGAGCTGACAAGTGAATGAGGAGGTGAGTCGAGACATGACTGGCGAGGCTGACGGAATAAATGAGGGAGTTGATTCCAGAGACGGGGTGATGCATATCTGAATGAGCGATCTGTGATTTTCAATGAGGAGATGGTTGGTGGGCGAGAAAAGTTGATAACCGATGAGGATTGCGAGGGGGTTGAACAGAGATCAGATTGTTAAGATAGCTAGGACACTTGCATCAATCCAGTTTGGATTTTGTGAGTAATATACATTATCAAGAACTGCAACATCCACAAAGTCGTCAACGTTTGTTGCAGAGAAGGGAACAGATACAGTGCACACAAGATTCAACCATGACTGCGTTACTTTACAGCTACCTGCTCATTTAAAATAAAGCAAATGTGGATCTGTATATCGCATCATTGCATTTGTATATCGCATCATCGCAAACACTCTGCTAATGCACTACTGCTTCCTGTACATCGGCGCTGTTCACAGTTAACAAGCCAACAGCTAACACTGCAAGATCGTGGATACAAACTAATGTATCACACAGTGTGCTTGTTTACTACCCTAGCTTTCGCTGGGTACTCACTGCATGTACCCAGAGGTGGCTCAGGCTGATTAGACCTGGGTGCCTGGTTCTGGTTTACCCATCCTAAGGCGATCACCCATCCAGGTACTAACTGGGCCCGGCATAGAGTAACTGTGTCGACGGAGACCTTGATTGAGACCAATGGTAACCATCTGCATGGGAACTGACAAGCTAATTCGCTTGTCTGTCCTCCATTCTCCACCTCCTCGCTGCTGTCTCCCACCTGCGGGCCATTAACACGTCTGCAAGCAAGCACGGCAGTGTGAACAAACTGGTGAACTTGCTGTTCATTCATCTGACGAGGGAGAGAGAGGAAGTGACGACCAAGTGACAGCCAGTGAAGGGTTCCGCTGCAGCACATACGATACCGTAACAACTGACCGGATGTCACAAGCAATGACAGGTGACAAAACAGCACTGAACAGGCAGGTCGGATTACAAAGACAGTGACTTAACGGTGGATGAGAAGCAGCTGACTGACAGATGATATAGCCTTTTAGTCTTATAGCCATGATTATTGATCAAGACAATACAGTGATGCACTTACATCAAATGAAATACGATAAACAGTGCTGTGTCTTGAGCCAACTGATTACACAGATTACCACGTACATCGTAGGTGATATGCAATTATTTCAAACTGATGCACTGAAACAAGACCTCTCTCTAGTTCTTTCACATAAGTGGAACTGACTGCACCATCTCCTGTTTGTCACTTGTACGATACTTCCACGACGTCAGAGTAGCAAAGACTAGGTAAAATGGAAAGGTATAGGAAGTGGATTTATATAGCGCCTTTATTGAAGTGCCTCACACTCAAGGCGCTCGCTAGGTACGGATCACACAGTTTTACCTGCAAATTACACCATACCTGCCTCTACCTCGTAAGCATTCACCAGATGGCACCTCTCCAGACTGAGGTTGCGGACATCTAATTGCAGCCTACGACTCATTTATCTACCCCGAAAGGATGAAAGGCTGAGTCGGCCTGGTTGGCTGACCTACAGTGGACGGTTTACCCACATAAGTGGTCACCCATCAGCTGCAGGTCGAGCACAGGACTTTCAACAATTGTAGTCTATAGCACATTATTCATAACTGCAGGATATACCAGCTGCTGGCAAGTCATCTTTCACAGATGGAGATGTAAGAGAAATAGCACAAGTAACATGAGGCTCTGACTGCCGCTGCACTACAAGTCCATCACCAAAGCTGGAGACAGACACGTCATATTTCTCTTCTGTAATTTTCTACAACAAAAATCATAGACTGTGTCAATGGAAGCAGTTGGAAAGGCAACACGTACGAACATCAGCATATATCATCAAAGAAGCAGACAGCATCTGCTAACTGTGTGCAGTACACTCAGCAACAATACCGGTATAGCTACATGACTCAAGTAGGTGCTACATTTACGCAGCTGATTACGTGACTGCTCAGACTAGTGTGTGCTGGACTGCAGGCAATGACCATGGCTGACCCAATGTCATCTGTCTAATGACATGGGCAATGCCTGCATTCCAGAAAGAAAACTTTCTGTTTCCGCCACTTTACAATTGCCCAGTCAACGATCTCTCTGCAGTCTTCTGCCATATGGCAGGTTTCCATCTTCACTGACTCCGTCTTGATCTGTCCTGGGCGAACATCTTTAGTTTTTTGTAACTAATCTTACCTTCCTCTGTGTTCAGTAGCCAATCCAAGAACATTGTTCTTGGTCTCCCATAAACCTTCTTATCCAGTATTTGTCCTTCTAACGTTATTCTTAGTACTTAGTCATGTCTCAGGATGTGACCTAGCCATCTCTTCTGTCATCTTCTAACGGTGTCCATTATTTCTCTTTCTGTCTCAACCATCTGCAGTATCTCTTCATTTGTTTTATGCTCAGTCCACGGTACTTTCATCAAACAACTCAGAATCCAAATTTCAAATGTCTCAAGTCGTCAAATATCTTCTTTTTTGTTGAGTCCATGTTTCGCTTCCATACAATGCAACACTCCAAAGAAATGCTTTCACCATACGTTTCTTCAAGTGAAGGCTGAGGGATCCTCGCACGAGGTCTCTTTTCTTGTTGAAAGCCTGTTTTCCCAAAGCAATTCTCCTTCTTACTTCGTGACAACTTCTACAGTCTTTGGTCACCAAACTTCCGAGGTAACAAAATTGTTTCACTCTTTCCAGATTCTGTTCATTGACTGTGATCTTCATAGTTCTTCCTTCTACCGTAGACATTTTCATAATTTAAGTTTTTTTCGTATTGATTCTCATATTGTACTTCTCTGATGTGTCCTGCAGTGTAGTCAACGACCATGAAATATAATCTCCAATCAATTAAACCTACAAAATAGTCTGCCAAAGTCTTTCAAAATGTTTGAGTTACTGCTACAAACGGAAACAAATAAGAAATGAGTCTATTACTTTTCAACAAAGTAATATATCTAAGACCGTAAAATAAACTGCCACTGCAGACTGACAAGTGCAACATCTGAATACATTGGCATCACTGCAGGACATTTACCTCGAGCTCTGATGGCAGTCTTTTGGCCAGATACATCAGCAGAGATTTGGTTGGTCTGTTGTGGCAAAGAACTACCAGCTGAAGTTCCAAGTCTCCGTGTAACAGAAGACCTTTGGCTAACAGTCCAACTCGCATCACTCCCTTCAGTTCTCGCACACCTTCTATAGCATCCGCAGCAGCGGCATCGGTCGTAGATGCAGCGGCAGTTGCCGAGTCTTCCTCACTAGATGCACAGGTCATTAAAGCAAACATCATCAGCTCTATTCACTGAACACATACGAAACTAATTATGTGACTCACACTAACAGACAGAGCATTAAAGCGACAAAATATATAATAGCAAAGCAACCACAGAACATTTGCTCATCTCTTATGAAGTAAGCATGTAAAATATACCAAATTTAAAAACTGAGGGCAGCACGGGTGATGTCAAGGCCAAGCACAAGACTGACAGCTTTCAGACCAATGCAGAAACCAAAGATCGATGAGACAAAGAACCAAATTTGAGCTTAATGCCAAAGTCTAGGTAAAAGCAAAGCACTGACTACGATGAGCTGATATTCCGAACAGTACCATTATTACACCAGTTTTTAACATCATAAAAGGAACTGTCAGCTGTTTAAAAATTTACATAAAAAGTTAGTCGTCGCAGTTCATTACTGACTACTTGAAAAAATGAAAATGCATTTTTGAGACACAGTGTAGACTGTAGAATGCTTTCCATACTGCCATCCTAACAGTGATGTGCATGGACTTTGATGATGTGCAATACTCAACTCAACTCAACTCAACCGGAGATTACGGACGCAGGTGTCTGACACCTCTATGTCCGCATCATAATTAACAAAACTATATTATAAAAAACATTATCACTTTTTTAATTCTTCTGATCGGTTTCCGGTACCAGTCAGGACGGCTGTAAAATCAAATTTAACTGCTTGGTGCGACCAGAACTTATCTAAGCGTGCTTTAAATGCATTTACAGTGCTAGCATCAACAACTGAAT
>Ga0209339_1001157_pt1 | contig 10932 bp, 11 predicted proteins | sample OlaalgELextract3_FD_187376 | JGI IMG/M metagenome (GOLD analysis project Ga0209339, IMG submission 187376) | Olavius algarvensis symbiont microbial communities from Tuscany, Italy - Type A ELBA extract 3 (SPAdes) (version 2) | ecosystem: Host-associated > Annelida > Digestive system >...
CAGCTAATACACAGTTTGCAGTTTGCGGTCTAGGAACGCTTCTGACTGCATCTAAAATGTGTTTGTAAAATCAGTTCATAATGTGTTATGGGATTGTACATGAACGGGGAATGCAACGCTACAAATGTGCAAGGTAAAAATTACAACTTGCACAAGCTCCAGGGGGGGCACGTGCCCCAGTGCCCCATAGCTGGTGACGCCACTGCATAAACGTGGCCTATGCTGTCGTGCGGTTTCTGTCTGTCTGGATGTCTGTCTGGCTGTCTGTCATCCTCAGGTTCGTGTATTGGTGGTACCATCCTCAATGACCTTGAGTAACCCAGATTTCAAGGTCACGATATTTTCAACGTCAGTTACTCGAAAACAATGCAAGATCGAATGATCGAATCGATAGAGCTATGACAGACTGCTATACATGATCTATCGATAGTAGTGCAGGTGCCACTTTCAACGACTTTGAATTACCCCTAACCCAAAATTCAAGGTCACGCCATTATTCGTCGTTGAATGTCAGAATGACCCAGAAACACTGAACGATAGAAACATCGTTACAATGAAATACTAATACACATGCTCTATACTCAAGGGTGTCATTTCGAATGACTATGAGTGACTTAGGAAAATGTTCAATACAAAGCGACGCGCGGCCTCTCTGCGACAGTTGAGCTTTTTGTCTATGGCTGTCTGCAGGCATGCCTGGGCAGATTCGGTTCGCTGCAATGTCTATTCGCCGCCGCCGTGCTGCTGCTGCTGCTGCTGCTGCTGCTGCTTCAAACTGACTTGCAACGTGACGTGTGCATATGCAATACGCGCTGTGTTTATGCTGGGCCTAAGCCTCATATAGGCTGATACCTGTTAGATGGTTCCTAGCAGTGCGTGGCTGCAGCTGTCAATTCATACCATGGAGGTAAATTTCATTGTTAAATTTCAATCGACACTTGCGATTTAGGCCAAGTTTACGCGAAACAGTAAACGTTTCGTAGACAGAGGGTTCGAGTTCATGAACACCTCCTAGCCATAGACAAAGTTATGAAAAAATGTTCGAAGCATTAACTCTCGCTTGAAGTCGCTCCTTTTTTGCAGTGTAAGTCAGCTGCAAAAGCCATAAGCATAGCCAGAGACGCAATACAGCGCATTCTAGGCGGGGACTAAAAGAAAGAAATTCTTCAGGACACATATGCAGTTCAAGGTTCAAGATCGATTAACATGCACAGTTAGCCTACAGGGAAGCGGAAGTCGTAATGACGTATTTAGATATGACTAAATCAAGTCAAGTCAAGTCTATGTTAAAGTGTGAAATGAGGCGCGCATAGAGGCTAAAGGCCTGCGCCTGCTATTCCGCTATGTCTATACGTCTATACGTCTAGCATGGCGGCGTCCAAGGTTGACAGAATGTCACGTACGTTCAGGGACAACCTGTAGACTGTGGTTAGGGCAACAGGCCGAGAACAACGAAGAAAAACCGTCGATAGTACTTACATTAGATTACAGCACAAAGCAAATGCAGCCATCTCTCGACCTGAGAGTACAGCCTCAGAAGGAGTAGAGGTGATATAAACGTACATGCTCTTAACAGGGAAATATGATCAACAGGTGCATGGCTCTAACGTTCAAGGGCGGCGCCACGGTTTTGAAAGTGGGGGGGGGGGCAATTTTGCGAGCGGAGCCCCCCACTTTTTGGCCAGGGGGGACAAAATATTGCTTAGATAGCTAAGTCAGCCTAATTCCTTTGTTTGATTTGTAGCTGACTGACACTGATGCTGATATTTTCTGTTGTTATCTTTGTGTTTTCAACCTTAACTTTGTGGTTATCCAAAATATAAGTGCATCATTTAGTGAATTATTCCCACATTATGTCCCCCCGTCCCCCTTTGCCTCGAAAAGTGGGGGGGTCATGACCCCCCCAGCTCCTATGGGAGCGCCGCCCCTGCCTAAAGGCCTAGTAACCAGGGACGGATCAGTTGACAGTAGGCCTACACAGACTAATGTAAACGTGATTGAACGCACGACGTTGCCTGTCTTGTAGAAAGTATCCTGCCTAGCCTAGCCTAGGCCTACCTGGTAATTTCTACTGCAGAATTTGTGAACGTAGCGAAGCCCGTCGCTCACCAACACTGACGTCTATAGCTGTGGGTTGCGAAGATCACAAATGTTTAGTGGTTCAGTTCTGAAACGTCATCAGAACGGTCACAGCGATCTGACCAAGTAGGCCTAGATCCGCAACAGTCGCGTTGATCTTGGTCGATCACTCTGCTCTTATCCGACCTGTCGTTTTAGAACGTCGTCGTCGTTGCGTTGTTTGACAAAAACGCGTGTCAAGTGTCAATTGTTATCTAACAATTGACATTTGTCGCCGTGAATCACCGACGAGCCGTCGTCACCAAGGAGACGTGGTCACCATCCAACCATCGTCACCAAGGAGACGTGATGACCATCGAGCCGTCGTCACCAAGGAAACGTAGACGTTATCACCATCGAGCCATCGTCACCAAGGTAACATGATCACCGAGCCGTCGTCACCAAGGAGACGTTATCACCGACCAGCCATCGTCACCAAGGAGACGTGATGACCCACGTGCGACACATCATCATCGACAATGACGGTACGCGAGCGACTACGACGACGACGTAGGCCTATGCAGCAAGTGGCTTGTACGAGCCTCGCTGGCGACTTGTGAGGTCGTCTTACAAGGCGGTGCCGGCTACGATACCACGTCGTGTCGAGCGCGGCACGGCAGGCTACTGCAGTACTGCGTCAGAGTCAGACGGACTGCACGCTCTGCTCGTTGACGGTTCGCGGCACGCCGACTGCGTGTTGTGTGGTCCCGAGTGACGCCAATCACATACGCGCACATGACGAACACACACTGAGATATACATGTAGGCGGGGCCTACTGAGCCAACACAGCAGCGACTCAGCATCACATTCCGCAGTAGTCTCCAGATTTTACTAATTCTAATGCGACAACTGCTAAGATTGATAACATTTAGGCCCAAATGGAACACAGTCACTAGCCTATGGTCAAGGGAGAGAATGAACATGAGAGAATGAACAGCCTGCAGGCTGCATACTACTATCACTATAATAATGAGTCACTGTCTGTCTCTCTGTGTGTGTCTCATAACTCCGCTCTAGACATACAATGTAGCCTAGCCAAATGAACATTAATTAATGCCGAATGCACAGGGAGGCATGCATACAGCCCTTGCCCATCGACCTCTATAAGCCGCCAACTTAGCAAGCCGACCGTCGGATTGCGGATAGCCGTCAGCCGGCCGTGAAAAAATGTGGATAAGCCGCAGAAAAAAATCGCGGCTATGAGAAGAAAAATTCGTTACAATCGGTCTGCCTAAGCTTGTCAAACTTGATTGAATAAACTGACTGAATCGATCGATGTCCACTGTCATTAGCTATTCTGTTTGCTGAAGTGGCCACCTTGGTCAGACTTTCTTTCATCGAACCAACCAGATGTTGACGGCAGCTGTTGATCAACATTATCAGTTCGCTGTTGCTACAAACAATGATGACGACATATTGTAGTGACAAATAGTCAACTACGGATGCTGTTGATAATGATGAGTAGCCTAGGCCTACGGCTGTCCTCCAAAAGAACAACTCTTAACCAGCAGCCACGTGCTTGTCTGTTTCTCTGCCCAGTTCTATTTCACCCGCCAGCTTTCATTCACGCATTCCTTTGACTATAGCAATTAGCAAACTAAGCATTGCCGTCTATTAGCCTACATACAATCAGTCAGTCAGTATAAGACACTGCATTACAAAAATTACGAGTGGTCTGGACGTCTGCAGGGGGGGGGGTCTGATCAAATGCGGACAGGGAGGGCAGGGTTGAAAATGGTACTTTTCGGACGTCCTTTATGAAAGAATAAGCCGCAGTTTAAGCCGCAAACACATTAGCCGTCTACAAAAAATTGTGGCTAGCCGAAATTAAGCTGCATGCAAGTTGCAACTGGTGCTAGGACTGCCGTGAAATTGTGAGCTATAGACGGTTTAGCGATCGAGTGCACAACACGGTGACTGTTATGTAGAAGAGCGACTGACAGCGCGCTGCCATTGCGACGACGACATTTTACGTGATACCAGCCGACTGACAGCGCCAGCCGAGACGCCCTCATACAGCAAGCGTGCACGGCTCGATGTCGAAAGCAAAGCGTCCAGACCTACACTGGCGTTATCTCTCTAAACCTCCATCTGTGATTTTCGCCACCGAGCATGACTGAGTGTTTTCTGCTCCTTCAGTTTTTCCCCACTAAATGGCCTTAAATTGCTAGGCGCTTATACTTCATGTATTGTAAACAATCACATCAGTGTCTACCTGTTATACGCTATATTATGTCAAGGACACTTCATACAACAGTTATCGTTTCGTGATCGTGCAAGCCATTTTAATTTACTGTTATCGTTTAAACGCTGACGTCTCTACCAAAACTGACGATTCCTGTTTCGACAAACGTTCGGCGTACTACCGATGGAACGACGGCAGAACACGCTGAGGTCACTGCTGGTGCTGGTACGTCCGTCGCTTGGCTGTGTAATCGACACGTAGCTGCGTTTTTACCAGAATGTTGGTTCGATAAATCTTTAACATTGCCGAAATAACCTTCAACATCAGTCAAGGTCATTGGTAACAGTGCTATTTAACAGAGCACAGTCATACAACATCCTGTTGGTCATTCATTTCAACTATCTGCCTATCTTGCACAGTTTTTGAGATATTAACACTTGTTCAGAGTATGTGACTGCCAGAGACTTGAGCGCAATTACGACACTTAAAACAAGCTCAGCTAGATTGCCGAGACAGCTGGCGTTACGATAAGATGAGTGATAGCGGTAGATCAGCTAACCACAACGGTAACCCTAAATATGACGTAGATTTTGTTGAACTGACAGACTGTCGTCAACACGTGGAATTCTCTAGCCGTTATGATGTGTCTGCTAACACGCTAAACTGTTTCAAAAACAGACTTGATAAATAACGTCGAACCAATACATGTACGTACATCCAGTTGTCGCGCTCAGCTACACTGCAGTGTGACAGCGATAGGGCGGCGTGTCCGTCTGTCGCCCGTAATGCGTCAAAACTAATCAGCATAGTATCATGCGCAGTTTTCATCCAGGACTCGTTTTTTTATATCAACTTTGATACCCCAGCACCGAGATGAATTGGTTCAAAACAACACAGCACAGCAATATTTATTAATATTTATAATAATAATATTTATTAATTCAGTGATATTTATTACACAAATCTCTGCTGATTCACTAGTATTCAGAGAAACATATTCACAAATACTTGATGATAATTATGAATAAATCACCTGTACGATCACCTGTAAATCACCTGTAAATCACCTGTACAATGGCACATGATCAGCCGCAAGAATATGCTCAAATGAGTCGATAAATTATAAAGATAAATTGATGCAAACAAACTTGCATAAACATAATGTCTTTACAAACGTCAATCAACTACAGTAGGCTACGCCTAGTCTCGTGTGATACAGCTGTGTGTCCTGCAAGCATTACACTCAACATCCAGCTAGGTACGCACTGTTAACTGTAATCTCGAAATAAGTCTACATTAAAACATTTCTTTATTTCACACTACATACTTCTGGCTGTAATTATACATCAAAATAGATTTATATATTAGACTATTTTAAGATAGAATAAAAACATGATAATATAAGCAATATGATCTACTGGTACTACACACATCAAGTGTATCAGTAAAAGCAAAGATGATAACGTTGAGTGTAACTGTGTGGTCGTCTATCTGAGATGTACGGAGTCAAAATAGTTCTTCTTGTCAGCTTTCCTGTTCATGCCACTGTACAAACAAGAACAAACACACGTTTCACTACACAACTACACTAGTAGCTGTGTGGTCGTCTATCTGAGATGTACGGAGTCAAAATAGTTCTTCTTGTCAGCTTTCCTGCTCACGCCACTGTACAGACCGCCGCGATTAATATTTCATAACTTCGCCAATGCACAACATTCACTAATTATTTTTGGCACAGAGAGAGAGACCTTATTCAATTCTCAACGCATTAAGTCTGCTTATACTACATTTTAGCAAAACAATAATGAGAACAGACGCCAGCAACGGACTGCAGAGTGAATGACCTGTAAAGTTCAATTCAGCTAGACCAACAAACAGTGCTGTCAGTGTCAGACATGCAGGTCAGCTGTTTACACGGCTACCAGGTCCAGTGTAGATGCTAGTCAGCTGGCCAGTCTGCCCGCCCAGTGACTGTGGCCCGTCTCCCAGGCTAGTCAGCCGGTCAGTCTGCCCAGACACTGTGGCCCGTCTCTCAACTGCTGTAAACAGCTGGCAATGTAGTAATTTGTGCCATGTCAATTCTACGCAGGGCCATTTGTCACCGGACGTATTGTGTTTATTCTTTTTGTTCGTCAATGTGGAGGAAAAAGTTTTACCCGCAATGATAACTTCATCTGACATGCAATAATGTTTACTGTGGCTTATAAGTTTGCATCGTATTTTACGTCGACTTGCATAGGCAGTCCTGGCGAAAATAGTTCATCACAATGTTGACCCGCATCTAAGTCAACCCCCTGGTTTTCCCAGCTAAAATATGTCCTAAATTTTTATACATATACGCACTAACAGACCAGCTTTGTAACAGTTTCAGACAGAAGATCGACGCGATACACATACACAGATACACACAACGATGCAGCAATTTGTATGTCAATATGTTAGTAAGAGGTCAATAATGCCAGAACTAAACACATGTGAGACAACATATGTGAGACAGGACAGACGTCGAGAGACAGGGATGACGTATAGTGACACATACGATGTACTGGTAGCTGACGTTGCGACGGAACCAAAGAAACTCTGAGCAGCTGAAGACACACAACAGCACACACTGGACATGTACACATAGTTGTAGTGTTAGTTTTATGACAAAAACAACAACACAGCTTACAGACCAGTCCAACAGTTCAGTCATTCAGTAACTTAAGCATCTGTGATAATAATAATAAATTGAAAAACAACTTAACAGTTTAAAAATGTGTGTAAGGACGACAACCATTAACTCGCAGAACTAAAACAGCAACAAGAAGCTCTGCTGTCGCAAAGAGGCCACGATGCTTCGTGTCTGTATAGCTTCAATACAAAATGTCGAGCGCAGTCTTTTATTATTAGTTGTTTCGACTTCAGATATACCACTGCGTACAATTAAATTCTTTTCTGTTCTCTTCTCTTCGGCGTATTCGTCCATGCTGCAGGCCGTCACAAACAAACATTCGCTGGTGCGTCGCCGACTGTGCGATCTACACTGCATGGTCGTCAGTAACTGTTTTTGTTACTTCGTAGTTCGCACGTCCAGCAATCGATCGATAGATAGTGGTGCGTGGCCGATTGTGTCATATACTCAGCTTCGTCGTTGGTAAATGTTTTTGACACTTCACATATCCAGCAATCTCCGATAGCCAGCTATTAGACCAGAATCGCGATTTCTGTCTATACCCTACCTGCATTCGATGCCCCCGTTACGGGGGTTCCCATCGGAATATCGCCATCACGTTTGGCAGGGAAAAACTAGAATGGTGGGGCTACCCGACGGTGAAAAAAATAGAAGATATCTTTATTCGTTTTGGCGCAACTCACGAACGTTACAGACAGACAGACAGACAGACAGACACCGCATGACGGCAATAGCCGCGCTTATGCATAGCATTGCGCGGCAAAAATCAACAGCAGCACATTGCAGCACATTGCCACAATGTCAATGTGCTCCTAAGTAATATCAGCGTTTTTGATTTTTGCTGTTTTAGTTCTGCGAGTTAATGACAGTCGTCCTTACACATCTTTTTGAACTGTTAAGTTGTTTTTCATTAATATTTGCTGTTTTTTACTCGTATATCTTTACTGAGATACTGTGATCATACAGTATTTTTAAAATGGCGGCCATCTGCCATCCTCACTTTTGGAAATTTGCTATTTTCGTCACGTAACCATAATCAGTAAATGATTTTTCATCCTTACACAAAATTTGACCAAAATAGGATAATTCGGTGCTGAGTTATGGCTAAAATACTATCTTGAAAATGGCGAATGACTGGAGTCTTAAATTTCGAAAATTTTGAATTTTGCTGCAGACTGTCATTTTTATTGGAATTCGCTTCTGTGAACCAAATTTCTTCAAAAGCGGACAATTTTTCAACGGCAAACTGCGCTGTAATGATTTCAAAATGGGGGCCATCCTCCATATGAATTTTCGAAATTTGCAGTTTATGACACACGACCATTTTTGGCATGCCATTCTGCTTCATCTAGCACAAATTTGCTGAAATCAGACGATTGCTTGCAGAGTTATATCCAAAAACGATTTTCAAGATTTTGGCCATCTGTTATCTTGAATTTAAAAAAAATGTTAATTTTTGGTCACCTGACGGTCACTGGGTTGACTATCTGCCATAGTACACCAAATTTCATCAAAATCCGATAATTTTTCATTCAGATATAATGATTTAACGATTTTCAAAATGGCGGCCGTCCGCCATTATGGATTTTCAAAATTGGCATGTTGTTGTCACGTGACTTTTGTCGGCATGCTGTTCCGCTTCATCATACGCAATCAAGATGAAGTAGGTCAGTCGACTGATAAACTATGGCCAAATAAAAACGATTTTCAACCTTCCGGCCATCCGCCATGATGAATTTTAACAACTTTAATTTTTGGTCACGTGACTGTTAATCCGGTTCAATATCTGTTGTAGTGTACCAAATTTCATCAAAATTGGACGATTCTTCACAGAGATCATGGCCATTTAACGATTTTCAAAATGGCGACCCTCCGCCATCTTGGATTTTAAAAATTTGCAGTTTTTGTCATGTGGCCTATGTCGGCATACCGTTCTGCTTCTTCGTACAAACGTTCACTAAACTCGGACAATCGGTTGATGAGTTATGGACAAAAAAAGCGATTTTCAACCTTAAAGCCATCCGCGATGATGTTGATTTTTAAAAATTTTAATTTTCGATCACGTGACTGTGTCGTTAGGATCTTGGAATGCTGGTCTAACTCTCGACTGGTCATAATTACCTTAATTGACATTCAACTCTAACGAATTTTTACTATTCCCTTCATGTAAGGTGTTTATTTTCCTGGGGACATGCATTGGGCCGTTTGGAGGCCTCAGCACTGGGTTGCTTAATTGCTGCCTGCCCCGCATGGAAGAGAAGAGAGAGAAGAGAGATCACCGGACTGTTATCGGGTTCAATATCTGCTGTAGTGTACCAAATTGTGTATGCAAACTGTGTGTGACGAAGAACACAGGAATCAAGTCAATCAGAAGAATGAAATTGCACCAAAATGGGACGATTTTTCACTGATATAATAATTTAACGATTTTCAAAATGGCGGCCATCCGCCATCTTGAATTTTAGAAATTTGCAGTTTTTGTCATGTGGTCTTTGACAGCATGCCGTTGTGCTTCCTCGCACAAAATTTTGCTGAAATTGGAAAAAAAAAACGATTTTCAAGATAGCAGCCGTCAGCCATCTTGAATTTTAAAAATTTTAATTCTGATCACGTGGTTGTCATCGTGTTCAGTATCTGCTGTAGTGTACCAAATTTCATCAAAATTGGATGATTTTTAACTGAGATATGGTGATTTAGTGATCGTTAGTCGGGGGTCTAAATAACCAATTGTATAAAATTTTTGACCCCTATTTGCCTATTCATATCACTTTTATGCGTCTACGATGACAATTAAGGTGTTCTAAGGGGAGCATCCCCATTGTTGAGCCATATTTAGGCAAAAATTTTCTGTCCCATCAATAATGGGCCCCAAAATGTTGCTAATTCGGGGAAATGGTGGTCTAAATATTAGATTTTATGTTTGCGACCCCGAAAAGTCACATCCTTGCAAGGAACTGCGTGTTTTGGCATATTTTGCATCAAAATCAGTCTAGGGGCCTTGGCTGCAGCGAGTTGAAAGAACCCAAAAAAACCGGAAAAACAGAAAAAAACCAGCTGAGTAAAAACCTTTGGTATGCAAAGTCACACATGCACGGAACTGAAACCCCTAAGCAGATCGTGATGAACCTTTGCACAGGTGTAGGAATCCACGACGTCATCACCTCTACCAACTTTTATGATCATCACTTACAGGGTTTGGGCGTGGTGGGGGGTCAAATTTGCATCGTCGCCCTTACAACACTCTCTACTGTGCGTGTGTGTGATAATAATAATAATGAGTATATTTGAGTCAAAATGTATCGTCGGTGACTACAACAAACTGACAAACCCTTAGCTTTGAGTGACGACGACGTGTCATACTTTGGTAGATAGCGAATGCCAGCACCTGCCGTAACATCAACCAGACACGCCACACACTTCTACCAACAGTCTTTCACTCTTCACTTAACAAAATTATTCACTTATTAACTCACTTCAATTAACATGCTTAACAAAAGACTGTATGCATTTTCAAATTAAATTTTAGGCACTACTGTTTCACATATAACTTAACATAACTTGTCTTGGCACAGAACAGCTGTTACAGATTACACAGGTGTACACTGTATGGCTATACACTGCGAGGTGTACACTGTGGTACACTTGGCACAGAACAGCTGTTACAGATTACACAGGTGTACACTGTACGGCTATACACTGCGAGGTGTACACTACACTGTGGTACACTTGGCACAGAACAGGTGTTACAGATTACACAGGTGTACACTGTACGGCTCTACACTGCGAGGTGTACACTGTGGTACACTTGGCACAGAACAGCTGTTACACATTACACAGGTGTACACTGTACGGCTCTACACTGCGAGGTGTACACTGTGGTACACTTGGCACAGAACAGCTGTTACAGATTACACAGGTGTACACTGTACGGCTCTACACTGCGAGGTGTACACT
>Ga0209339_1001158_pt1 | contig 10932 bp, 5 predicted proteins | sample OlaalgELextract3_FD_187376 | JGI IMG/M metagenome (GOLD analysis project Ga0209339, IMG submission 187376) | Olavius algarvensis symbiont microbial communities from Tuscany, Italy - Type A ELBA extract 3 (SPAdes) (version 2) | ecosystem: Host-associated > Annelida > Digestive system >...
TAACCTGAAGCACAGCAGATTGCTGCTTTAACCAATTTTTCAAAGAACATTGACCAAATTTAAAATGTTGGACCTACAATTTTGTAATTTATTCTGATCAATTTTAAGTTTATGCGCAGGCTCTATAGGCTTTTTCCGAAGCCGTGCTGGAATAAGTGGCCCCGGCGGGGCAGCAATGGTACAGGTTATTGGTAATTGGTTTCAGGCGTCAGGTTTCGGGTGTCAGGGAACTGAGTTGCTAAATCCTGACACCCGAAACCTGACACCTGAAACCTTCTGTAAATTACAACACGTTGTCAAATAAAGGGAGCTAAGGGCCTAATCTCAACTGTTAAGCGACAAAGGAGGAAAATCATGTCAGAACTGATGAAACTTGAAACACTGCTGCTCGAGGGGCGGATAAGCCGCCGTCAATTTTTACGGCGTCTTTCCATTCTGGGATTGGCGGGGACCGTCTCCCCGGCACTATGGAAATCCATCGCGCGGGCCGAAACCCCGAAACGGGGGGGCAATTTTCGCATCGGCCTTACCGGTGGCAGCACCGCTGAATCGCTCGACCCGGCAACTTACGGGACCGGGGTGATCAACCACTTCATGGTGGGCGCGATCGGTAACTGCCTGGTAGAAATCGACCATAAAGGCGAGGCGATCCCGGAGTTGGCCGAGTCGTGGGAGACCAGTTCGGGCGCCGATGTCTGGACCTTTCGCCTGCGCCGGGGCGTGACCTTTCACAACGGTAAAACAATGACTGCCGATGATGTGATCGCGTCGATCAACCACCATCGCGGCGAGGACACCAAATCGGCCGGCAAGCCCCTGTTGAAGGCGGTGACCGATATCCGCAAGGTCGATGACCGGACCGTCGTATTCGAGCTGGAGATAGGCAATGCAGATTTTCCTTATGTCTTATCCGAGTATTTCTTTGTCATCTTTCCGTCCAAAGACGGTCAATGTGACTGGAAATCAGGGGCCGCCACCGGCGGCTACAAGCTGACCGCGTTCGAGCCGGGCGTGCGCTATGTAGGTGAGCACAATCCAAACTACTGGAAGGAAGGGCGGGCGCTTTTCGATCGGGTGGAGATCGTGCCGCTCGCCGACCAGGCGGCCCGGACAACCGCACTGATGACCGGTGAAGTCGACTGCATCGGCGGGGTTGATCTCAGCACCGTGCATCTCCTGAAACGCAAGTCCGGGATCACCGTCAACGCCGTGACCGGAACACAGCATTTTACCCTGCCGATGTTTACCGACGTTGCGCCTTTCGACGATGTTAACGTGCGGCTTGCCCTCAAATATGCGATTAAACGCGAGCAGCTTGTCCAAATACTGCTCTCCGGTTTCGGACGAGTGGGAAACGACAGCCCGATCACGCCGGCCAACCGCTATTTCAACACCGAGATGGAACAGCGCAGGTATGATCCGGAAAAAGCCCGCTACCACCTGAAACAAGCCGGCCTCGACAGCCTGTCGGTAAAGCTTCACGCCGCGGACGCCGCCTTTCCGAAGGCCATCGATGCGGCGGTGCTTTTCAGCGAGTCGGCGGCCAAAGCCGGTATCGAAATCAAGGTCGTGCGCGAACCGAATGACGGCTACTGGTCGAATGTCTGGTTGAAAAAGCCGTTTGTCACCTGTTTTTGGAGCGGCCGACCCACCGAAGACCTGATGTTTACGACCGCCTATGCGGCAGATTCGCCCTGGAACGATGCGCACTGGAAAAACGAGCGGTTCAACAAATTGCTGGTCGAGGCGCGAACTGAGCTCGACTCCGATCGCCGCCGGGCGATGTACTGGGAGATGCAAAAGATCATGCGTGACGATGGTGGTACGATCATCCCGGTCTACGCGCAATACGTCTTTGCCGGCCGCAGCAGCCTGGCTCACGGCCCCCTGGCTGCAAACCGGGATGTCGATGGCTGGAAGTCGATGGAGCGTTGGTGGTATAGGGCATAAGGATATCCTAAATGAGCGATAAGCGCTCATTTAGGTGTTATTTGTTATTTGTTAATCGTTATTAGAATCGGCAGAGAGCACGATCTTATATTTTTACCAACGGTGAGATGTAAAACCACCTATCATTCCTTTTAAAGCATGAACCATTAACGAATAACTCCCAATTAGCAACGAAATGTATGTAATTTCAAATATAATTTCCAGAGGCTGGGAGTTAAGGCGCTATATCCTGACACCCGAACACTGACACCTGAAACCTTCAGTGCAGTTGCACATAAGAGCACGAGGAATTAACAAATGCCATTCGCATTGGCCGGCAAAGGACTTGAGATCGATCTATCCAGGGGTCGTGTTGTTAAATATGACAGTGATCCGGAACAGTTCGAAAAGTTCCTGGGGGGCCGGGGCATTGCCACCAAGATGTTCGTCGACCGCGCAGCGCCTGAGACGGATCCTTTTGCGCCTGACAATCCCTTGATCTTTTCGGCGGGGCTGTTAACCGGCACCCTGGCTCCCGGGGCCAACCGAACGGCCCTGGTGACCCGATCCCCGCAGACAGGCTTGCTCACCTATTCCACGATTGGCGGGTTCTGGGGCGCCGAACTTAAACGGGCGGGGTATGACACAGTTTTTATTGCCGGAATCGCTGAGACCCCGACGTACCTGTTTATTCGGGACGACCTCGTCGAACTAAGGAACGCTGAGCACCTGTGGGGAAAAGGGGTTCGTGAAACCGGGCAAATCCTCGGAGCAGCGCACAAGCCTGCTAATATCCAGCTGCTTTGCATTGGTCCGGCGGGTGAAAACAAGGTCTTCGCGTCGTCCATTGAACATAGCCCGGGGGCCGGCGCACACCGCGCCGGTGTGGGTGCGGTCATGGGCCACAAGAAGCTGAAAGCCATCGTTGTCCACGGCACGCGCGACGTAACGGTCGCCAACCCGGCAGCACTCAAAAAAACATGTGATCACATCAATTCCAAGACAGGACCCATCAGGGAATACTGGCGTGACTGGCCGGCCAAAAACGGTGCCTGGCTGTTTAATGAAGCCATGCATGGCAATTATGAAGAAGCGGTTATATTTGAAGATGGTGAAAAGATATTAGCCGACTTCAATATGGCATTGAAAAAGAGATCGGCCGGTTGTTTTAATTGCGGTATTGGATGCAAGTCGGTCATCGCCTTGCCCGAAGGCCGGTATGCCACGGTCAAGTGCATGTCCTACTTCAATTTTATGTTTGCCGTCAAGATCTGCGACATTCACTTCAGTGTCCGCTGCTTCGAACTTTGCGAAAACTATGGCCTCGATGTCGTCTCAACGGCCTACCTGGCAGGGTTTGCCATCGACCTGTACCAAAAGGGCATTATCACCCGGGCGGATACCGGCGGGCTCGAATTGAAATGGGGGGACCGGCAGGCGGCTTTTCGTCTGATTGAGAAAATTGCCAAACGGGAAGACATCGGAGACATCCTGGCACACGGCGTGGTGGAGGCAGCAAGAAAGATCGGAAAAGGTGCTGAAGAACATGCCTATCATGTAAAGAAACTCGAGCCCATCCCCTATACCATAGATCCTTACAGCGCCTTGCTGTCGTCCGTTGGGGACAAGCCCGACCAGACCCGGAGTGAAGGGTTTATCGCATCCGAAGGGCTCGAGTACTATTCGTCGGAATGGAGAAAAAAATATGTGAACGATGGCTTCTTTTCCTACCCGGCAGCGTTGAAGCCGGATTTTATAAGTGACTATGAAGGCCGGGATCACGATTATGAGAAAATCGTACCGTTTGCTTGCTACGATGTGGACAAAAACAGCCTGGCGGACTGCACGGGTGTCTGTATTTACTGGACCGGATTCTGGCAGTACAATCCCATTCTGGTGGAAGACCATCTAAAGTTGATCGAATATGCAGCGGGAATGCCCATGGACGAGGAAAAAGCTATGAATGCCGCCAAGCGCACCGGCATAATGACGCGGGCGTTCAATGCCATGGCGGGCATCCGCCGCAGGGACGATACGATCCATCAGCGCTTTTTTGATAAACCGTCCGGGGCGCAAAAACCTATAGTTGATCGAGAAAAATTCGATGCGATGGTTTCGCGCTATTACTCACTGCGCGGGTGGAACGAGGATGGGATTCCATCCGCTGAAGAACTCGATCGATTGGGCCTGGAAGATATCAGACTGAAACTGGAGCATATAGGGATTTTGTAGTGAAGAGGACTGAGGGCTTCGATTGCGGATTTCGGATTGCGGAATGCGGATTGTTGGAGCAGAGCGCAGAGGCCTTCGATTGCGAATTTCGGATTGCGGAATGCGGATTTAAATGAATAGAAACCAGAAATAGATGCAATTGACAGAAGATGGATGTCAGATGACAGAGGTCGGATGACTGAGGTTAGAGGACAGATGACAGAAGACAGATTTTTGAATTCGGCCTTCGACGAGCTAGGCGAGACAAAGTCGGAATGCGGAAATCGGAAAAGGGTCAGCGCGCGGTTGGGCGGATAGCGGAGGGAAGATGCCGATAGTCAGAGGTCAGATGGCCCGCCTCCGCTCTTCGACGCGGCACGCAGAACAGATTCGGAAACCTGCAAGCAGGCTTTGGAAATGGGAAAATGGGGTCAAGTCTGCTCTTGACTCTTAGTGGATTCGAAAGGAAAACTCAATCCATGTGATGTTCCACCGGGATAACTCATCCCGGTGCTTGTTTTAACGTCATAATATTAGACACAAATGCACTAGACACAAAGAAAAAAATTTATACAGAAAGCTTCGTGTCTAGGTGTATCGGTGGCGTAAATACTTTGATGGATAACTTCTTCACAAAAAAGATCTGATTTTAATTGATAGGGCCCATTGTTACGCTAATTTCACATCGTAGGGTGGGCTGCACCCACCACAAATCGCTGAGTTCATCTGCTGATGGTGGGCACAGCCCACCCTACAATATTATTACGATAACCAGTAAATTGGCATTTTTGAGGATGCAAGCATATATTGAATGTCTCGATTTCGGAGTAGCGGAGAATTTATTGGAGACCGCAATCATTCAGCCACTACTCCAACACTCCATTGCTCCAATACTCCAGTACTCCACTGCCTAAAATGAACTAAAATGAACTAAAATGACTAAAGTTAAGGAGACGCTGCGCTCTGTCTTTTTTATAAAACCGACAGAATACAACAATTTTAGATCATTTTAGTTCATTTTTGATTTTAGATCATTATTTCAATCAATCTGCTTTTTCTTCTTCCCCAATGCATCCAAAATCTTCGCGGGGGTCAACGGAAGCTCCATGAAATCGACCCCGATGGCATCATAGACGGCATTGACGATGGCCGGGGCCGGCGACAGCTGGGTGCCCTCCCCGGCTTCCTTGGCGCCGTATGGCCCGATGGGATCATCCGTCTCCACCTCAATGGCTTCGATCTCCGGCATTTCCAGCGTCGTCGGAAAGCCGTAATCCAGCAGCGACGGATTCATGACCTGACCCTTTTCCACAATCACATCTTCATACAGGGCCTGCCCCATGCCGCCCACCACCGATCCCTCGAGCTGTCCCTCCACCAGCATGGGATTGATGGGCTGACCGCAGTCGTGGGCCGTCACCATTTTGAGGAGTTTGACCTTACCCGTCTGCAGATCGACTTCAACTTCGGCGGCCTGGGTCATAAAGGAGTAGTTGGGCGAAAAATTGCCGTCTTCTTTAAACAGGGTGGTGGGCTCGGACGCCGGGGCCATCCAGGACCCCCGACCCACGATCGGCATGGGCCGATCGGCGTACTGATAGCCTTTCAGGGCCTTATTCAGACTCATCCCGTTTTCCGGTGACCCCTTGACGAAAATCATGCGATCCCTTGCCACCAGTTCGGCGGGCTCGGCCTCCATCTTTTCGGCCAGAAACTCGAACAGTTTATTCTTGACTGAAATGGCCGCCAGTCGGGCGGCATTGCCGGCCCTGACGGTCACGCCGCTGCCGAAGGTGCCGGGATCCAGGGGTGTGACCCCGGTGTCGGCGGCCGTTATGCGTACGTCCTCGATACCCACGCCGAGTTCTTCGGCCACGATCTGGCTGATCACGGTTTCCGCGCCCTGCCCGATGTCGGCCGCCCCCGACAGCACATTGACGGCCCCGTCGCGACCCAGTTGGACCACGGCCCCGGAGCTGATATGACTCATATTGCTGACGCCGCTGGGAAATGAGGCCCCGGCCAAGCCGACGCCCCGGCCGGCCGGCAGTTTGCCGCGCTTTTCCTGCCAGCCGATGGCCGCGGCGGCTTTGACCACGGATTCGGAAAAGCCGCAGGTATTGATGACGAAACCGGCAGCATGGGGCTCTCCGGCATGGATGCTGTTTTTCATTCTAATTTCGGCCGGATCGACATTGATACGCTCCGCGATCATGTCCAGCTGCCGTTCAACGGCGAAGCGGGCCTGGGGAATGCCGTGGCCCCGCATGGCCCCGCCCACCGGCTTGTTGGTATAAACGTGGGCGCCTTCATAAATCAGGTTCGGAACGTGATAGGGGATCATGAGAAAAAAACAAGACAGGGCAATCATGGTCGGTGCCGTGCTGTTGTAGGCGCCGCCATCGGCGTGGGCTTTAAACTCCTGGGCCAGGATGGTGCCGTCCTTTTTGACGCCGGTCTTGACCGTGATGTACATGGGATGCCGCTGCCGGGTGGAGATGAATACTTCTTCCCGCTCGTATAAAAACTTGACCGGCCGCCCAAGCTGCCTCGCAAACCAGGCCGCGCAAAAATCCTTGGCGAACATATCGATCTTTTGCCCGAATCCGCCGCCGACCTTGGGTTTGATGACGCGCACCCTGCTTTCCGGCATCTGAAGGGTGTTCGACAGATTGCGCCGCAGAAAAAACGGGATCTGGGTAGATGACCAGATGGTGAGTTCACCGTTTAACGGATCGAACTGGGCCAGGGCGGCATGGGGTTCCAGGGGCGCATGGTTGACAGGCTGGGAGTAAAACGTGTCCGTAAATACCGCATCGCTTTCATCAAAGGCCCGGGCCACGTCGCCGAATTCTTTTTTGATGAAAAAAGAAGTGTTGTGCTTGACACCGTCATGAATCAGCGGCGCCCCATCCTTTTTCGCTTCCAGCGGATCGAACACGGCCGGCAGTTCCTCATACTCCACCTCGATAAGCGCCAGCGCTTCTTCGGCCGTCGCCGGATCGACAGCGCAGACGGCGGCGACGTCGTCTCCGATGTAGCGCACTTTGTCCCGGGCCAGGGCGTATTCATCTTTAGCCATGGGAACGATGCCGTACTGCCGGTCCGGGATATCCATGCCGGTCACGATGCCTTTGACACCGGGTAATTTTGCGGCCCGGGAGGTGTCGATATTGACGATGTTGGCATGGGCCACCGGGCTGCGCAGTATCTTGCCGTAAAGCATACCCGGCAGAACGAGATCATCGGTAAACAACGCCGCCCCTTTGGCTTTCTGCGCCGCATCCAGCATCGGCACGCGGGTTCCGACAACGTTATATTTTTTTTCCATTTAGACCCCCAAAAGGATAAAAAAATGCTGGGAAGCGAGGAAGCTGGGAGGCTGGGAAGCGAATAAGCTAGGAGGCTGGGAAGCTATGAAGCTTGAAAGCGGGGAGGAAAACCATAAACCTCCTGTTCTCGAACCCTCCCGGCCTCCGAGCCTCCGAGCCTTCAAGCCTTCAAGCCTTCGTGCCTTCAAGCCTCCCGGCCTCCCAGCTTCCAAGCCTTCTCGCTTTCAAGCCTCCCGGCCTTCCAGCCTCCCAGCATTTTTATCTGTCTCGCTCACACTCATCACCGCTTCAACGATTTTCTTGTAGCCGGTGCAGCGGCAGAGGTTGCCGGCCAGCTTTTTTTTGACGACATCTTCGTCCGGGTTCTCCTCTTCACTGAGAATCGCCTCGGCCGTCAATATCATGCCGGGCGTGCAAAAGCCGCATTGAACCCCGCCGTGGTTGACAAAAGCACTTTGCAAAGGATGCAAATCACCGCCGGCGGCCAGCCCTTCGATAGTCATTATTTCTTTGCCCACCGCATCCACCGCCAGCATTAAACAGGACAAGTAAGCCTCCCCGTCGATTAAAACGGTGCAGGCCCCGCAGGCTCCCAGGTCACAGCCGCGCTTGGTCCCCATCAGCCCCAGTTGTTCCCGCAGCACTTCCAGCAGGGTGTGGTTCGGTGCCGCCAGCAATTCATGGGTGTCGCCGTTGATGTTAAGTTCGATTGCCCGCTTCATTATATTGCCCCCCCCAAAATAATATTGATAATTGAATATTGAATATTTATGGTCCGCCTCGACTCGACTGAGCTCGTCGCAGGCCGGCGGATCTATTTTTGGTCAACTGCTGCCCTTTTTGAGGTGTTTATGCATTGTTATCTTATTCACCGCAAAGACGCTGAGGACGCTGAGGGTATGTATTTTTTGCTTTCCGTTGAGAGGCCGGAAAGCAAAAATCAGCATTCCTTCGGAATTTGAAAGTATTCAAAAAACTTAACTTTATAATACGGTTGATTGGGCCCGAAGGCTGAGGACTTTCTCATTGCCGTCCTCTCAACGACAATGAAAAAATATTATTCTCTCTGTGTTCTCTGCGGCTCGAGCGTAGCGAGCGGTTAAATTAATTAAATGATAAAGATCCTCAATTATTCATTAGTCAATAGTCATTATTCATTTTCGCCCCCCTCGCTTTCTCGGCCGCGCTGCGCAGCAGCACGCCCATCATCTGGCGTTTGTGGGAAGCCGAGTAAACCGACGTATTCACCGGCCGGGCCGCCTTGGCCGCCAGGTCGCAGGCCTTATCAATGCTTTCGTCGCTGAGGTCCCCACCCTGCAGGCATGCCTCTATATCTGATCCTCGCACGGGTTTGCGATCCACACCGGTGTAGGCAACCCGGTATTGCTTGCCCCCGCCAGATGCCCAGAATGCAATCCCGACGATGGGAAAATCGATGCTTTCGCGATTGGCATATTTCACGTAAATCAAATCACCCCCGGCGGCCTCCCCGGGGATAACGATCGCGGTGACGATTTCAGCGGGTTTCAGGACGAGCGGTGCTTTACCATCGCCGGTAAAAAACTCCCGAATCGGAATCTCCCGTTCGCCCTCTTTGCCCGCCACGCGCATAGCGGCATTCATCGCCAACAGCGCCGGGGCCAGATCGCCGCAGTAGGTCGAAAAGCAGGTTTCCTCTTTATTGAGCACATGGCAGATTTCGCCGCCCGCCTTATAGCAGGTCGGCCGGGAACTCCGCCACCACTGGGACTGGTTATAGTATTTGCAGCGGTTCTGCTGGCACACGTTCCCACCAATGGTTCCCATGACCTGGTGATGATACGACCCCACCGCCGAGGCGGCCTGGGCCAGGCCCGGTAATTTTTCTTTTACCGCCCCCGGTGTGTAAAGACGCTTCAAAGGAGTCAAGGCGCCGATGACGAAATCTCCGTTGTCCTGCCGGATATAGTCCAGACCCGTCGTGCGTTTGATGTTCACGACAACCGGCGGACATTCCACCCGGTGTTTCATGTTGACCAACAGATCGGTTCCACCGGCCAGGATTCCGGCTGCCGGCTCATTTTGCAGAATGGATACCGCCTCGCGAATATCGTTGGGTTCGAAGTACTCAAATTGCGGTAGTCTCACGACTGGCCCCCGTGTAATATTGAAGATTGAAGAATGAAGAATGAATATTGTAAGGAATGCTATCTGATTTTATATGTCTCTAATCGAATTCCTATCGTAGTGCAACTTTAAAATGGCGACAGTTGGAATATTTAACCCATCAGAAATTACAAATCGTTAGTTTCATATTGTGAAAATAAGTTTCATATATTAATCTTTTTATAAATTCCATTCCTGGTTGTCAACAAAATTTTGTAATCAATGAGGTTTCACACGAGCACGGCCTCCGGCTGAAGGGCAGCCGGTCTGATCAAAGAAAAGAAACTTAATCTTTAAATCGTGCGTTCATAGATGGTGGGAGCGGTTTTCAACCGCGATTACCCTGGAAATCGTGGCCGGAGGCCACTCCCACAAACCATTAACTTATATCTGAATGGCTTCGAATATTCTGTAGTTTCATAAGAGCATTCCCACGTGTTTGGAGACGATGGGTTTAAGCCTCGGCATAACCAACCAGGAGGTCCAACCGGACAACCTCAGAGACGACATAACCGGAAAACGGGTAAAAGTGCGAATCCTCACATTTGGATCGAAAGCAAACCTACGAACCTCGCAACTTGAACCGCTGAACTCTGTGTGTGGGGTCGAAGCCGTAGGCGAAGCCCCAAACCTTTGAACCTTGAACCTCTGAACCATCGAACCCAGAACCTCTGAACCTCTGAACCTCTAAACCCATTTTTTTATTGACCGACAAAAATAATACGGAATTATAACCCAAAAAAAGGCTATTTTTAGCAAGCTTTGGAAGTAATTGGGCTGAAGATGCCGCCTTTTTTTGATCGTCGGATCTGGCGTCCCAAAGCTCGACTCAATAATGAATAAAGCAGCTCTAATACCGGCATGGCAATCATTACTATTTTTTTTGTCCCTTTTTTAGTTTTCTTCTCCGTTGGAATGCGATGATCCCAGCGGAAACCAATTTCATTTAAATAACGTGGCAAATGTTTACTACTCATATAGTGGAAGACACCTTGTTTGGCCCTTTCCAGAATCGAGTTAAAAGACTCAGCGGTATTGTTGTGAACATCACCGCGCGCATATTCTTTAGCACTGTGGTTCACCGAAGAGTGCCCCGCAAAGTGTTTTCCGATCTGCAGGTAAGCTTGGTTTTCATCTGTCATCAGGTGTGCCTCTTTTTGAGCAAAACGCTCCACCCATGGGCAAAGCTCTGCGACGCTGTCACTGTCAACCAGCGCCGATCGCACCGCACCCTGACGCTGTACAGCTACCAACACCGGCTGTTTTTCTGTGCCCTTGCCACGTTTGTGTTTAACGCCTTTTTTAAAGCGAGGTT
>Ga0209339_1001159_pt1 | contig 10931 bp, 5 predicted proteins | sample OlaalgELextract3_FD_187376 | JGI IMG/M metagenome (GOLD analysis project Ga0209339, IMG submission 187376) | Olavius algarvensis symbiont microbial communities from Tuscany, Italy - Type A ELBA extract 3 (SPAdes) (version 2) | ecosystem: Host-associated > Annelida > Digestive system >...
CCGATTTCAAGGTCACGATATTATTCAACGTCAAATAACTCGCAAACGGTACAAGATAGAGCTATAGTTACAATGGCGGACTAATAGAAAGTCATACATGGTCTATCGAACCGCGCCATTTTCAATAACCTTGAACAAACCCAAACTCACATCTCAAGGTCAGGCCATTCTTTGACGCTGAATATCTCCGAAATGGCTAAACACACGGCCATAGTTACTATAGAAAGCGAATAGGAAACCGCACCCAAGCTTTTAAATGGCACCAGTTTCAATGATCTTGAGTGACCTCTAAGCCATATTTCAAGGTCACCGTATTATTAAACGTCAAATAACTCGCAAAATGGTACAAGATAGAGCTATAGTTACGATGGCTTACTAATAGAGTCATACGTGGTCTATCGAACGGCGCCATTCTCAATGACGTTGACGGACCCCAAACCCAGATTTCAAGGTCAGGCCATTCTTTGACGCTGAATATCTCCAAAACGGCTGCAGATACGGCCATAGTTACTATGGAAGGCAAATAGGAAACCCTACCCAAGCTTTCAAATGATACCACTTTCAATGACCTTCAGTGGCAGTAGGCCTACCCTGCAACGTGACACGTGGCTCTGGGATGACATGCCATTGAATTCGCTCAAACGTCCGCCATATTGGAATTCTACTTCTGGTTTCGATGTCAACCATATCACCGCAGTCGACATGTCATTCTGCACCAGTCTGCGAAATTTTATCCACATTGGACCACCCTCGGCAGAGAAAATAAAGTCATGTCGATTTTCAAGATGGCGGATCTTCGTCATCTTGGACTTTAGAGGTCCAATAATGGGTTCATTGAAAAGCCCACGTACGACTTCCTATAGGTCGTCAATAGACACTATAGCTGTAAATTGATTAGTTTTTGAGAAAATCGCGTTTTTGCATTTTGGCGACAAGATACAAGATGGCGGATCTTCGCCATCTTGGGATCGCGGATTTCCGCCATCTTGGATTCTATGGGTCCGGTGATGGGTTCTTTGAAAAGCCCATGTACGACTTCCTATAGGTCGTCAATAGAGATCATAGCTCTAAATTGATTAGTTTTTGAGAACATCGCGTTTTTGCATTTTGGCGACAGACAGACAGACAGACTAACAGACTAACAAACAGATGGACTGCTCCAACGCATTAAGCCGCTCTTGTTGTCGCGAGCGGCGGCTTAATAAACATTGTAGCTAACACACGCCTCAAAACAACACCTGGCCGGCCAGGTAAAGATAACGTACACTGCACGACGACGGCATGACGTCATTGCGGTGATCGTCGTGAAGTCGGTTCCAGACAGAAGACTTAGCCGCCTTGTTGTTAGTGTCGTTCTCTCCCTGGTCAGTGACGCTGACCTTGTGTGTCGTGGCACTAGAGCTCGTAGCGTGCACCCTCAGCGACACGTTGTGTCGCACACACACTGCACCGACGACGATCAACTTCAGCAGGACCGCCGCGCAGCAGATTCCCACGATTAGCACCACTGTGTAATCCGTCTCCTCTTCGAGCGACGTGGCGGGCGGTGTCAGATCACCGCCCAGGTAGTGGGTCGTGACGTTGACGATGATAATTATCTGAGTTGTCGTTAGTCGACGAGGTAGACCAGAGTCGCTGACGGCGACGAGCAGCGTGTAGCGGCCCGTGTCGTCACGTCGGACGTCACGCGACGTCATAATGTCGCCGTTTGCGTCATCAATGACGAACAGCGGTCGCTTGCCTCCTCTGCCATCTGCGCTGCCGCCGTTGATGACGGCGTAAGTAAGTCGAGCGTTTTGACCGTCATCGGCGTCGGTCGCTTCCACTCTCGTGACCACGTGACCTGCCGGAAGTAGTTCGCGTACGACGAAGGTTTCGTTGATTCGCCGAGGCCGCCGCACGACCGGGAAGTTGTCGTTGACGTCGGACACGTAGACGACGACGTCGACAATGTTGAGTGGCGACCGCGGGTCGAAGAGAGGGTCGTTGGAGGCGCGCGCCCTGAACCTCCAGACTGGTTGTGCCTCGCGGTCGAGCGACACGCGGCTGAACAGCTGTCCCGTCTGAGCGGCGACGCGGAACGCGCGACTGTCGTGTCCTTCTAGCGAGTAGAACACGGTGCGGTGCTGGGCTGATAGGTCAGCATCAGTTGCCCTTATCCGACCCACTGTGCTGCCGGCGGCGCGGTTCTCCGGGACGTGGAAAGCGTAGGAAGTCCGGATGAACGTCGGTACTTCGTCGTTATCGTCGAGTATGTTGAGGACGACAGTGGCGACTCGCGAGTGGGACACGAGTCCGCCATCACTGACTGTCAGCAGGAACGAGTAAGTCTGACGCGACTCGAAGTCGAACGACGTGAGCGTTGTGATGACGCCGCTGTCAACATCGATACTGACGACGTCGGAAAACGACTGTGGGGTGTCGAGTGGTTCGAGGTGGTACGTCAGCGCCGCGTTGCGTCCGTCGTCCAAGTCAGTGGCGTTGACGGCGAGGATGACGTCTGCGACGTGGTTGTTCTCGTGTACGTCGACTGTGAGGACTTCACTTGCCAACTGTGGAGTGTTGTCGTTGTCGTCGACGACTCGCACAATGATCGCACGCGTCGACGTGAGTGATGGCACCCCGCCATCGCGGCAAGATATTTCCACCTATACACAGTGAACAAAACATGAAGAACTGTTGACGCAGAGGGGTCGCGCGATGCTTCATGTCTGTGTATAGTTAGCTTCGATCGAGCGCAGTCTTTTATTATTAGTTACTTCGTCTTCAGATTTGCCAATCAATTTCTGTTCTGTTGTCTTCGGCGTAACGTCGCGGCTTCCTGTCATAAACAAGATTCACTGATGCGTTGCGCTTCGTCGTCCGTCTCCAGCGATCAACAAACGCTGCCACTAGTGCTATAAATTACTTCATCCACCGATGAAGTGTTGACGACACTCGATGCTCCAGCAATCATCGGTGCCAAAGCCAGATATTGATCGAAAATCGCAATTTTTGCCACGCGATGCTATGCAAGCGCGGCCTATGTCGTCATGCGTTGTCTGTGTGTGTCTGTCTGTCCGTCACGTTCGTGAATTCTGTCAAAACGAATAAACAGACTTCAAAATTTTTCACCATCGAGTAGCCAAGCCATTCTAGTTTTTTCATACCAAACAGTATGGCAATATTCAGACGGCAATTCTCGGCCAGCGGAGCCGGACCACGGTCACGCAAGTCGTGACACTTATCGCTGGTAGTAAACGGCGGAGTTTGTTAATGGCGGGAGACGACGACGAAATGTTTATGACAGAAGTCTCAACGTTACGCCAAAGACAACAGAACAGCATTTAATTGCACGCAGTGATAAATCTGTAGCATAAGTAACTAGCAGTAAAAAAGATTGCGCTCGACGGTTTGTACTATTGAAGCTAACTATAGATCGACACGAAGCCCGCGGCCTCTTTACGACAGCAGAGCTACGAGTAATTGTTGCCACAGTTAAAATTGCGATGCATTGTATGAGTAGTGTAGATAACCGTTAATATGAAAAAATCTAGAATGGTGGGTCTACCAGATGGTTAAAAAAATTTTGAGAATATGTTTACTCGTTTTGACAAAATACACGAACGTGACAGACACCCAAACAAACAGACGGACAGACTGCATACGACGCCACGCTTATGCATAGCATTGCGCGGCGAAAACCACTCGCTGCAGTTGGTCAAGCGTTGATGTGCAGAATACTAACGACATTTGTTGTAAGCGACGATAACTAATCGTTGGAATTTACTTGGCGAAGAAACATTATCACAGACAATATGTGGTGCCAGAAATATAACCTCGATCGTGCCAGACCGTGTAAAGTTGTGGCAAAAACGATTTTTTTACATTTTTGCCATCTAAAAATTTTGGCCCAACTTGGCCCAAAATTTAACAGCATAATATCAGAATCTTAGTGCAAGTATTGTGAAGGTTTCGTAACGACAGAACTGTTACAACCGTTTTGCCATAATATTGTAATAATTAAGAAACATGCCACTTAAACAATACTGCCACAGTCGTCTCGACAACGCGAGGTAATTAACAGTTTAAGTCAAAATAGGGAAATAAAAAGAAGAATGAACACAAATCTAGTGCTACGCTTATGTCTGGTGAGTTTGCCTCGTGTTGTTCCTGTTGCTCGCGGTCCAACACGACCTTCGTCGCTAGCTTGAACTCGGCGTCGAAGATGGCGTCGAGGGAGAACAGTGACGAGTCCACGGAGCACGCCACCTCGGCGTTGCGACCGGCGTCGGCGTCGCTGACGGCCACGTGGCTGACAAACGTGCCTGGAGGAGCGTTCTCGAGCACCACCGCGTGCCGTCCGTCCTCCGTCAGCGTGTTCACAACGATCAACGGTTCGTTGTCGTTCACATCCTCGACGTAGATGATCAGCCGAGCGAACGTCGGCAGCGGACTTGGTCCTCGGTCCTCAGCTACCACCGTCAGCTCGTGGATACGACGAGTTTCGAAGTCGATCGTCCCGTTGACGAAGATCTCGCCGGTAGTCTCATTGACGGCGAACGTGGTTGTCGACGTCGACGGGTCGTCTACAGCACAACGATACATGACTACGGCATTGTCTGCCTCGTCTGGGTCGTAGGCACTCACACGAAGCACAGAAGTACCTAGTGGAACGTCTTCGCGGACGTGTGCCGTGTAGACGGCGTTGTCGAACGTCGGCGAATTGTCGTTAGCGTCACGGATGAATACGTCGATGTGCATCGAGGCAGATCGTTGTGGCTGACCTCCATCAACGGCAAACAACATCAGTGCGTAGTAGTCGCGCGCCTCGCGGTCGACCGCCTTCGTCAGGCGGACACGGACCTCGTGCGAACCGTCGCCGCGCCCAGCAGTCTCCAGCTCGAACGTCGACGATCCGTCCAGTAACCGGTACCCGCTGACCGACAGCGGCTGCGAGTCGGAGTCCTCAGCTTCGGGGACAGAGAACGTTGATCCGACGTTGGTGGTCTCGATGACGTCCAACGTGAGCCAGTCCGTGGGAAAGACTGGATCGTGGTCGTTAACGTCGACGACGTTAATAATGACGCGTACGAGCTTGAACAGCGTCAGCGGAATGACGGTGACTTCGAGCACCTCTTCACAGACGACGACGTACGGACACAGCAGCTCGCGGTCGATGCGTCGCGTGCTGGAAATGTCACCCGACGTCTCGTTGACGTCGAAGAACCGATTTCTCTGCCGCTGAATGAACCGAACTCGGGACAGAACATCGGCATCGAGCGCTTCGAGGCCCAGTCGAGCGTCATTGCGGACATTGCCGACGATCGCGCCGGCGGGTTGTTCCTCGTTGAAGTCGTACTCGAGCTGGCGATAGACGCCGGCGTCGCTGGAGACGGACACCAGCTGAGTGATGCAGCTCAACCAGCCAAGAAACCACAGCGACGACCGGCAGCCGGCCATCATCTTCGATCTACTACAAACACTTCTGCAGTCTCGGCTGCCGGATCCCACTCGTATAATCTGTCTGATGGGATGATGGCCAGACGTTAAATGCAGCGACTAAATCACACTCCACAAAATCGTATCCGGCGGCAGATGACAGTAGCACATCGTCCTGCCGGCGACTGCACATCTACGTTGTGTCATTAGCTAGTCACGACTGTGTCAGCTGCACCATCACCAGCCGTCAGTTCACAGCTGCAGCAGCAGCAGCTTGAGCCTATAGCCACGTACATCGGCGTCATACACCTCGCGGCATCACGTAATGCGCTACTGTCGGCGGCGCGTCGTTTCGCCAACTTGCTGAAAATTTCATCGCTTTGCGAGTCGGCGCTTCATCAGAACTTATGTCGCGCCAGACCGACAATACAAAAACACCGTATAGACAACAGTGTCACACAACACTGCGACACCAGCATTTGTATGACTGCAGCAGACTATAATTATAAGCCTGTTGACCTTGATTGTCTCCGCAGCAAACGACAAAGAACATCGCACGTTAATGTTCACTCCTGGAGTTTTTATTACGTTGCTGCTAGAAAAATATTTAACCAACAGTTGAATAATTTTCAGACAGTATCAATATTCCTTCAGCTGTCCGAAATTTTCCTTCATATTTTTTTCTAGGAGCTATGTACGAAAAAAGGACTGAACATTAACGTGCGATGTTCTGAACGCATGTAGGCCCAGTCTGTATCATTATAAACAACGAATGCAAACGAGTTTTTGCTAGCCACTGATGTTCAATTCCAGTTGCTCCAGATAAAAGATAATGTCATAAAAATCCTACAGGCCTAGCAAGCAAGCAAGCTGTTGTTTGAAGTCAAGCACACAGAGGCATCTGATCTGACAGAAGCTTTCTACAGACAAATTAACCAAAAAACTGAACTCGACGTCTCGACATCCGTCGTTAATCGTACGTAATGCGTTGCTAATGGTGCGTTCACAAGGGTCGCGCACAAATCATTACAGAAAAAACAATTCTGTAGACAGAGGTCAGTGTAACCAGGACGCGTTCATCCTGCATCCATCATAGCTGGCTGATCTGTCTCAACAGTCGGAATATCCGACCGAATACTATTATGAGTTGACCGAGCTGCCAAGACGGTCGTAATACCACTTTGCTATTCATAGCCGAACGACGGCTCGGCGATGAGAGGATCAGTTTTGCCCGCCGGCGTCGCTTTATCGTGCGCCAGCGTTTTGGTGTGTACACTGGCGACTGTTGCCCTTCGTTTACATTACTCCAGCTTCGCCTTATACGTGCCCACCCCACGACCGTGTGATGATGCGGGACCAGCATCTTTCTTGCAGTCTGACGAAGTGGGGACAACACCGCGGCGTGATTTGCTCATTACCTCGTCCCGGCGAGGAACAGCACTGTTTTCGGTCATGGTTTGTTATGTTTTATACGATGTTTGTTACCATGACAACATTACGAGAAACGGTTCAAGCCATCAAAACTTTTAGGACACGCAATGCCTCTATGATCTTCCTATTACATTTGCCAGGTGGCAGCACCCGGCAGTGTGAGGTTTGTTGCGTATTGCACCACCTATTTGTATTTGCATTTGCATTTGTGTTGGTATTATGATACGACTTTAGTATGCGACACGTGTTTAGTATAAGGGCAAGTGTGGTAAATGAAATCATGACGGTAACGCGTTACCTCGAAGACAGCGCCACATCGACACAACATGTGCAGTAGTCGAACGCTATTTCTGTTAAAACTGTCCGACTTTTGCTACGTTCTAAAACTCCTCCCTACAAGTGATGGGTTGTGTAAGATATTCAAAATCGATACCACATTCACATGATTTTTTCGCTGAGGCTTGGGCATCACAAAGCACAACAGTTAGCTCACTTTTAGCGAACTTTACGTAGTGTACGCTCCGCTTTTGAGATCGCGTTTCCGTTCGTCTGTCTAACTGTGACTCTCTTGAGCTCTAAGTAAATAGAGGACTTTTTGAAGAATCTAGTTACACCATCTGACAGGCCGGGGATCTGCCTCGGTTGTGAAAAAATCACCGCAAAAATATCCGCAACCGTTTTCCTCAGTTGGTGTGAAGGAGGGTATGAAAAAATCGTTTGTTTTCGACCAATATCTCGCTCTATTTCGGAAAGGATACAAGATAGGACCATATAAATAGCTACTATGGAATACCAACAGGAAATCGTCTGCGGTCTGTCAGTAACATCGAAAGACTTACCCAAGATTTCAAAGGCACGCCATTATTCAACGTTGAATATCTCAGAAACGGTAAAGATAGATACATATTTACAATGCAGTACTAATAGAAAGTTGCACACGCCCTGCTCATCTGTGTAATTTCGAATGACCTTGAGTCACCTTGAGTGACTTAGCAAATTTTTAACGACACGGGTAAACGTCGCGCGGCCTCTCTGCGACAGCTGAGTTTCTTGTTAAACTAACAATATTATCTGTCACTGTACTTCAGCTTCCAGTTACTTGACTGGCTGCACGAAAGTTATAAATAATATAGGCCTATTGGTTAGACATTATTACTGGTTTCTCCTGTGAAAAAAAGATCGCAAAGATATTCGCAGCGGTTTATTTTACTTCGCTAAGGTAATTTGCCTTCGTCCGAACATACCAGCACGTCCTAGTACTTGTATTTCTTAATCTTTGCCGCGCGATGCTATGCATAAGCACAGCCTATGCCGTCATGCGATGTCTGTCTGTGTATGTGTCTGTCACGTTCGTAGATCATGTGAAAACAAATAAGCGTATCTTCAAAAATTTTTCACCGTCGGGTAGCCACTAGCCAAGCTATTCTAGTTTTTTCGTACCAAACTTCATGCCACTATTTCGACGGGGACAAATAGCAGGGGCGTCGAATGCAAAAGGTATGAAAAAATGACGATTTTCGACCAGTATCTCGCTTTATCTACGAAATGATGCAAGATAAAGCCAATATAGTTACTATGGAACGTGGATATATAAACCGCACCCAAGCTTTCGAATGGTATCAGTTTGAATGATCTTGAGTGACCTCTAACCCAGATTTCAAGGTCATGATATTACTCAACGTCAAATAACCCCAAAACGGTACCAGATAGAGCTATATTCACAATGGTGGGCCAATAGAAAGTCGTATATGATCTATCGAACGGCGCCATTTTCAACCCCTAACCCAGTTTTCAAGGTCACGCTATACTTTGACGCAGAATATCTCGTAAACGGTTAAAGATACGGCCATAGTTACCATGGAAGGCAAATAGGAAACCGCACTCAAGCTTTCAAATGATATCAGTTTGAATGGCCTTACACTTTTTAAAAAAATACAGAGTGGTTCAAAAAGTAGACCACTTTATTCGACTGCTTACGTCTTTGAAAAACTCCGATCGATGTCTATAATTATTTTTTTCGCAATTAACGAAAAAATAAATAAATAAATAACGATGTCCATTTTGCTGATTTTCAATTAACAGAAATCATGTAAAACTGAACTGATTTAGGCGTTCAATGATTTTAGCACTCAAAAATTGGCTTTACTTTTTCGGGGGTCACCCTGTACAAAAAGCATTGTATTGAGGCAGAAAAAGGATATAACAAGAGAAGAATTGTTGCGCAGTGGTGTTTCTGCTGTTTGTTGTGCACAGTTTGTGGCGTATAATAGCGAATGCAATAAAGATCAGTTTCTGCGCCGGCTGCGGCGCGTCTCGTGGGGCGACGCGGAATAGAACCGATCCGTTTAGTGACAGCTCGTCGTGTCAGACTTGATCGCGTTTTGTTCTTCTACGTTTTGTTGCTTCCCTCTACCATGTCATGACTTTATTCTAAATGCTAAAAATGCGTTCTAAAGTGATAAGTATTATGAAACCTACGTAATCAACTTGCATGAAGTATTTCTCTGTGGCTAGCTATACTACTGGCGTATATTGTGTGCAATGCCGTATCGCACCGTCTTTTATCAAAATACAAAACGAAACTCAGCATCACGGGCTCCCCGCAGTGCCGTCAGTCTAACATGCTAAACATCTTTTATGACAACTGTAACTTCATCAGCTGTATGCTATTGGACGATTATCGACCTGCTGACTATCATTTCAACGCTTAGCTGTTTCAGCTGTCATATAGGCCTACAGATATTTTTCTGTTCCGTTTCTTATTGTCGCAATACTCTTTAAACGACTGATGATGATGACGATGATGATGTTATCGACCACGAGTCTGGTCTACTGTAGATGCGGTCGTAGAAGAATAAACGGATAACAAAAACAGACGTGACGTGACAGTCTGCACCACTGCCGGCCGTTGAGCCGCTCGTCATAGCCGTGCGAAAGCAGCGTCTTTCGTGACCCGTCGGTTGCCGCCGCTTTCTTCCGCCATTTCTGCTAGCGCTATAATGCGGCCCTCCCCTAGGAGGCCGCATTATGCGCTACACCACGCCCGTGTGTCTGTCTCTCCCGTGCCCATGCACCATTAACTCGAAAATGGAAATCGTACGATGGTACGAGAGGTACTGACGTCAGGAGTGACAGGCAGAGCAGTTTTGAGGGAGGGCCGCATATCATGTCAACATGGGCGCACTTACTTGTAGATTGTTTTTGTCGCCATGCACACATGACCTAATTGACGGAAGTCGGAATTCTGCTGATTTTCCGCATGCGCAAAGAAAGTGAGCAAAAATGACGCAAAATTTCTTCAAGTTTGTTGGTCGATATATATCGAATATAATCGACCGAAATAGGAAATGTGACCAAACTGGCGAACCTACGTTCACCAGTTTGACTCAATACCAGCGTGTGACAGACAGACAGATGGACGGACGGACAGACGGACAGACGCGCTACTCAAACATAGGCCTAAGTCGCGCAGCAGACGCGCGTCAACATTGTTCAGAAAACCTGTATTTTAAAGGAAATATTACGGCTGTCAGATTTCGGACATAAGTGAAAACTATAGCGGATCTGGCGTTCATTTTTATCGGCGTCCGTCACGTGACCTTAGTTTCTGGGGACAACGCCTTTATGTCGCACACGGGGAACACTAAAGGCGATCTATGCATGCAGCAAACAGCGGACGAACGTGTGTCGTGGGAGCACGGACCGTGAGAAGGCAGTTGTGAGCACCGCATGACGACTTGAGGCCGGCCTGCTAACGACAACACATCACGCACGCTATACGCTGTGTGTCCATGTCAAGTCACGCCCGTAATACGTACGACTGCGCTATGCATCTCGCGTTGATGCTGCTGCTGCTGCTGCTGCTGAAACTCGTTCCTCCACCACTACGCCTCAGCTCAGCATAGACTTCTGCAACAGTCTGCTTGAAAACTGTCTTATGCTGTCTGTTTACTATATAAAAACAACTAATAAATTTTGAGCAGCTTAACAAGTTAAATACGACTACAAGGTTTGCAGTAGACGTCTGATTCGAGTAATATTTTGACTGTTAGCTATTCGATTGGCACTAGCCAATATAC
>Ga0209339_1001160_pt1 | contig 10930 bp, 8 predicted proteins | sample OlaalgELextract3_FD_187376 | JGI IMG/M metagenome (GOLD analysis project Ga0209339, IMG submission 187376) | Olavius algarvensis symbiont microbial communities from Tuscany, Italy - Type A ELBA extract 3 (SPAdes) (version 2) | ecosystem: Host-associated > Annelida > Digestive system >...
GACTTTTGATGTCAACTGGTTGCAAATCTAGCCACAACGGCTTCCTGGATGTCAGTCGTAGCAATGGCGGGCTAAGGATATCAGGCTGGATGGCCAACTGTCATGTTTAACGATTTTCTCCACCAGCTTCTCACTGGCAGCCTTCCTTCGTAGGGCTGACGGTTAATAATGGTGTCTGTTAATTTAGCAATACTACGGGCGAACGGTTGCAGCTACCGTCATGAAACTTAAAGAAGCTCAGCTATTGCTGAGAAAGCTCGCGTTACGATAAGATCAGTGATAGCGGTAGATCGGCTAACACTAACCGTAACCGTAAATATGACTTATGCAAATTTTATTTCACTGATAGAGTCGTATGTCGTATTCTGTACCTATAGTTTCGTTGTGTCTGTTAACGTGCTGCACTGTTTCAAAGGGAGACTCGGTGAATAACGTCTAGCCAATAATAATGTCTAACCAGTATATTATTTATAATTTTCGTGCACAAATTCAAATAACCGGAAGCCGAAATAAAGTGTTTATTGTTAGTTTAACAAGAAGCTCAGCTGCTGTCGCAAAGTGTCTGCGCGATGCCCCATGTCGTTCTTAAGGCCCGTTTATAGCGACACAACTCAACTCGACGTCGAGTTGAGTTGAGTTGCGTCGGCGAAGTGTCTATAGCGATGCCGACGCAACTCAACTCAACTCAACTGACCTACTTCGCGCTGATTGACTGTACGCTGCAGCCTGCAACTGGGTCAGTTGCATTGCCGATCGTCGGCGACAGTTGAGTTGCGTCGGTGAGAGTGTCTATAGCGACGCAACTCAACTCAACTCGACGTCGAGTTGTGTCGCTATAAACGGGCCTTTAAAGTCGTACAAGGTCATTAGCATTTACACCGCTGAATAGGGCGTGTGTAAGTTCTTATTTAGTTCTGTAAGTTCCAACTGTATTATAACTATGTATATTTCTTGTACCGTTTCTGAGATATTCTACGTCGAATAAGGCTTAATGGCGTGCGCTTGAAAGCTGGATTAGGGATCGTTCAAGGTCACTGAAACTGACACCATTCGATAGATCGCGTATGAGTCTTCCATTGTAACCGTGGCCATATGTATCATTTTCGAGATAAAGCATCGGTGGAAAGTCGCGATATTGTAATACTCTTTTCTAACCCCGTTCGAAAACGGTCGCGCTGATTTTAACAACCGATCCATATCCGTGGTCTATCAGATGGTGAGGTGTAGATTTTGCAAAAAAATCCTCTGCTCACAGCTCAAACGTGTCACAGACGGACAGACAGAAAAGCGATCTGAATAGCGCAGCGTCTACAACGTAACGCTCGCTAAAATTAACGGGAAAAAACCAAACAATAAACAACTGGTGAGTTTGAGAACATTGGGAACTGGGAAGCGGTCGTAGACGTGGATTCTGTGAAAGGTACTCCGATAACCATTACACCCGTTTATTTATTTATTTATTTAATATGAAAATCGTACAGAAGTACACACGATAAAAGAAAAGAAATAAAAATTAAAAGAAATAAAAATTGCAACACACATGCCTAGTTGACACACAAATCAATCATGCAGTCAACATCTGAAACACTCAAAACATATATTTCAAGTGTTTATTCCTCGCTTGAGACGACACTTCCCTGGCCAGACAGTGCAACCATTCCATTTTAGCAGTGTTCCCATTATACGATATTGAAAGCTGTTATTTTTTGTAGTTCATTTTGTTAAAATGTTTTGTTCACATGGTCATAAAATTAATGACTCGCATGTGGTGGTAGCCTACATGTGGATGATCGTCGTCGTCTGGTCAATTTATTCGTTCAAATAATACATTTACGTTTAGTAAAATATGGCTGAAATTGAACGACACGAACGGCTGTTGTTCCATACCACGCGACGAGACAGGACGAGATGAGAGGTCGATCGACGTCTTGTTTCATCCCCGTCTGGTGTCGTCAGGCGACGGTCACTTGACGTCGGGCGCTGCGAAGTGGGGTAGTGTCATCGTTTAACATGCAAATACTGACGCAAAACTAGTTGCGAATAAATTTTTTACATAAAGTTTCGAAAAGAGCTAAAAATCTGAATGTGTCAGTTTTTCTGGCAAACGGGAACTGGCAAGTTTTACAGTAATAAACTGATGTAGCCAGAGACTGCTGTATTACGTCATTTCCCAGGCCTGTCATCCAGGCCTGTCGTCCGTCATGAAGCTCGAGGCCATGGTGTCATATGATTGCTTCTACACACAATAATTAATCGTAATTATTTCAGTAACGCACTTCCTGCTAAATCTTTGAACTTACGGGCGGGAAGCTGAAACGAGCAGGCTGGCCGGGAGCTGATTGAGAGAGACTGCGTTGCGTCGCTGACGTAGCCTTTGCCTCCGGACCAGGTGTCGATTCAAACTTTGAACAGCGCCAGCTGTCCACGGGCGCATCCAGTCTTGTGTCTGCCGTCGACATTTCCCAGCGCAATTAGAGTGGACGCGTAACCGACGCCTTCATTCAGCTGGCGTCGCCGCGTCTTTGTAAACCAAGGCTGAGCAATTATCACATTATCATCGTCTGTCATGATGAGTATGTCCTGGAGGGATTCCGCGCTTTCATTCAGCGGCGTTACATCTGCATATTTAAACTGATGAATGCATTACAAGGCGTGTGCCTGAACTAACTCGAGGCATTAAATTGGGCCTCTCGATCGCTGGTGTCGCTGGTGACCAAGCCTCGTCGGCCGTTATTGCTGTTGTTGTGTAGAGACCAGTGGCTTATAGACTTCAGCTACATCTTTAGAGTGCAGACGTAATTATGTCACATCGAAAAATAATATGAAGTTGGTACATTAGTCGTTGATGGGTGGGCTGTTACATGTGGTACTAGGCCCCACCCATCAAGACTTCCTCGTCGTACCAAATGTAACAGCCCACCACCTATCAACGGCCAGTGTACCAGTCACCGTATTTGTGTATAGTGGTCCGTTGCTCTGCGGCTTTATTGTGCCCGTTAAATGGTTAAATCCACCGAGGAAACTTAAAGCGCTCCTGAGACCATAATAACTGGATGTTAGGGAGGGATAGGGACCAATGATATACCATAAAGAATATATATCCCAATGGGGAAGTAAGGGGAGAAAAGGGGGAAGAGAATGATATTGGTCAGTGCCTCCTCGTAATCTTAACTCATGGGTTCACCACTGTATATCTTAATTTAGTTTTAACGTGTTTCGTAATGAACGCTGTTCTATGCGATGTACAGGATAAGCGAGCTGCACCAACAAAACTTTACATATCATGGTGGAGCAAGATACAGACAATCTACTGAAGATTACCTACGTGTATTAATAATTCAGTCAGTAGTTCAACACCAGTGTACTAGAGTATCCTTTATTATGGAAAACCATTTTTATTAGCAGTTTCTCTATGAAACTGACTTCTTACTGCTGTCTGTCTTCAAGTCTTTGCTGTGATATAATAAGAGGCTCAGCTGTCGCAGATAGACCGCGCGATGCTTCGTGTCATTGAATATATTTAGCTAAGTCACTCAAGGTCATTCGAAATGACACCCTCGAATAGGGCGTGTACAAGTCCCTATATTAGTATTCCATTGTAACTATGTCTGTATCTCGTGCAGTTTATAAGATATTCAGCGTCAAATAATGGCGTGACATTGAAATTTGGGCAGGAAGTCATTCAAGATCGTTGAAAATAGTACCGTTTGAAAGCTTGGGTACGGTTTCCTATTTGCATACCATAGTGACTATGGTTCTGTCTTGTATCTTTTCCGAGATAAAGCGAGATACTGGCCATAATCGCAGCTTTTCATACCCCCTGCGTTAAAGGGTCTCCATCGGAATATTGCTATACCGTTTGATGTAGGAAAACTAGAATGGCGTGGCTAGCTGACGGTGAAAAAAAGCTTAAAGATATGTTCAGCCGTTTTGATAGAATACCGGCGTGTGACGGACAGACAGACGGACTTACAGACGGACGGACATTTTGCGACAGCATAGTCCGAGCTATGCATAGCATCGAGCGGTAAAAACTGATAGTTTGGCTTCTTCGGGTCATTCTGGACTACTGTCGACTACAAAACAATACCGTTGTTTATTTAGTTTTATCAGTAATTGTTAATGAAATGTGCCGACAGGCTATAGTTATTGTTGGTGACGTGGTGTGCTGCGGTTTCGGACGTACACGACAGTGTAGGCCTTCATGCATATGGACATGCAGCGGGGCCCCATGCAGCTTGTCGAGCGACGGACAAGGCTTAAGTTGACGTAGTCCCAGGGTTGATGATGGTCCAATGCCTATGACTCTGGAATTCGTCTGCTTGGGTCTCGTCGTTGCCTGCCTTCATCGTCATTGTCTTCAGCTACCTGCAACTCATCATCGTCATGGTCGTCGTCATCGTCGTCATCATCATCATTATCATAGAATATATGTAGCGCGCCTATCATATTATGAAACCATACGACACCATACGACGCTAAAATAAGAATATCGCCACAGTGATAAAAAGCTGGCCCGCAACCGTGCTTTATTTCGTTTACGAGACGGACAACGGACGATGATGAGTGTTATGAACAAGTTGCGACGGTCGCACTCTGTTGACAACGTGCATGGGCGGACAACGGACGGACGACGGGCGGACCGACGTCGGCACATAACGTCCAAGGTGGGCCAGCAATAAAAACTGGAGAAAGATGTCATGATTATTTCGGTCCTGGGCATTTCGGCCCAGAACGTTATGCTTAGGCTGTGTATACACCGTGTCCGGATAAAAGGGACCGATAGTATTTTGGCCGTAACTTCAACAAATTTAGACAACTTTTCACAATTTTTGGCACGAATCATTCTGACAATCCATGTGACTGAAATATTGGAAAATGTCTCATGAATACGTGCACGACACTACGTAATGATGACGTAATTGCGACGTCATTAAAAATGCCGTTTTCGCAAGAAAAGAAACGCCACGCCAGAATTCATTCTGCCTTTACTGTGGCCTCCAAATTCGCCGGATTTAAATCCAGTTGACTAAAGTGTGTGGGGAATACTGCAAGACAAGGTGTACAAAACATGCTTGACTGATCTCGACGACACATAAGAACCACATAAGAACTGAATGGACTAAGCTAGATCACGCCGTCATTGCAGATTCTGTGCATCAGTGACGTTGTCGTCTCTCAGGGTGCGTCAAGGCCGGCGGCGGTCATTTCGAGCACTGTTTTTGATTTAGACATTGTGTTTTCAGCAATTTAACTACGACCTTTCTTACTGTCGTTGATCAGTCGAACACTTGCACGCAAATAGCTAGGCCGGTTTGGTTTAATTGCAGTTGCGATCAGAACGACTTTGTGCTTTGCAACACATGGCCATTGTTTAATTCGCAAGGTAAAGCAGGGACACTGTTTAGTTGAGGCGGACTTTTGTTGTATTAGTAGTTTCGCATTCGTCACGATATTCCTTGCAAAAAATTACAGCTATATATTTGAATTTGTCAAAGTCATGTCCAAAGTACTGTCGGTCCCTTTTTTCCCCGGACACGGTTTTCTTGTGAGGTCACATTTACGTCATCATTACGTAGTGTCGTGCAAGTATTGATGGGACATTTTACAATTTTTCAGTCACAAGGATTGTAAGTATAATTTGTGCCAAAAATTATGAAAAGTTGTCTAAATCTGTCCAAGTTACGGCCAAAATACCGTCGGTCCTTTTTTTCGGACGCGGTGTATAGGTTTGGGGTTAGCATTCGGAAGCCTATCGGGTTAGATACGTCAGGGTAAGGATTTCGGTTAAAGCAATCCACGTAGATTTTAACAAATATAAACGAGTAGAGGTGATTATGAGCATGTCTGACGCTGGTGTTACGTTGGGCTGTTGTATGACTTGATAGTGACATCAGTCAATGCTGACACCATTGTCAGGCAGCGCCATTACTCGCCGTCTGTAGAGTCAGTCCTATACAGCCTGGCGTGGAACGAGATGTTGATTGGCAACTGTAGATCAGTAGTTATATTCGCTATAGTTTTTGAGCGCGACATAGGCATAGGTAACGTGTCCGTAGACAGTTAAAATTTATTAAAATTTACTAACTGTATTGACCAGTTAAAAGCAGTAAGAGAAACTCAGCTGTAATCGGGAGACTGTTCCGTATAATCTAACCACGTGCTAAACGAAAAAAACGAACCCTTTCGCTTTTATTGTATTTTGTGCTTAACTATTTCATAATGGTTTTAATTTTTGTTTTCACGGCAGCTTTGTAGTTGCCTTTAAATAAAAGTTGTGTATTAAAGTCTATTAATGCTATCACGACTGCTGAATGTTGTGTGTATTGATGTTTCAGCAACAGTACAGACTGTATGACACTAGCCCCAGTGTTGCCCGAACAATACCGGGATATCTGTCACTTGCTGTTGGATCTCACTGTTACTCAGTTTGTGGAATTGTGGTAATCGTGCATATATTCAGCTTCGATGTAGTAGGTGCTTCTATACACGTAGGCCTATGCAATTGTGTTTGTTGTGTTACATTGTTAGCAATTGGCTGCATGTTTGTTGTAGATAAGTTGTGAGCTGAGTTCTTGAATGCTGTAATAGAATAAGACGTTGTACACACAAGGCCTAAAGCACGGACGATTTATAACTGAGATGCTCACGGCGGACGGTGGCGTAGGCCGAATCACTTAGGCCCATCACGCGCAAACACGTTATTTGCAAAATATTCGCAACTATTTTTCTCCAAGGGTTGTTACACAACGGGGTATAAAAAATCGCGATTTTCGACCAATATCGCGCTTTATCTCGGAAACGATACAAGATATGGCCACAGTTACAATAAAGACGAATAGGAACTCGTATGCGATCTATCGAATGGTGCGATTTCCAATGATCTTGAGTGAGCCCTAGCAACAAATAAATTTCAAGGTCACAATATTCTTCAACGCCAAGTAACTCATGGTACAAGTTAGAGCTATACTTACAGTAGCAGATTGACAAGAAGTTGTATCGCATTATGGTCTGTCGAATTCTGCCATTTTATCGCGCGTCAGCACACTGACGCGCGATATTGATATAGCAAATCTGTCTCTCTGTCTGACTGTCTGTCCGTCAGTCCGTCTCTCCGTGACGTACCAGGATTAGGTGAAAACGGCTCAACATATTGCCATAGTTTTTCTCACCGCACGGTAGCCCAATCACTCTAGTTTTATTAGCATCAAACATCTTCACGAAATTCCCGCGGGGCGCTAAATAGAGGTGGGGTATGACAATTTCGCGATTTTCTACCTATATTTCGCAAACGATACAAGATAGCGATATACTTACCATGTAAGCCGAATAGGAACTTGTATGCGATCTATCAAATGGTGCCATTTCTAATGACCTTGAACGAACCTAACCCTGTTTTCAAGGTCACACCACTCACATAAATATCTCACAAACGGCTACAGATACGGCCATAGTTACTATAGAAGGCGAATAGGAAACTGCACCCAAGCTTTCGAATGGCACCAGTTTCGATGATCTCGAGTGACCTCTAAGCCAGATTTTAAGCTCACGGTATTATTCAACGTCAAATAACTCGCAAATGGTACAAGATAGCGCTATAGTTACAATGGCGGACTAATAGAAAGTCGTACATGGTCTATCTAACCGCGCCAGTTTCAATGATCTTGAATGAACCCAAACCCAGATTTCAAAGTCAGGCCATTCTTTGACGCTGAATAGTAAGTCGTGTATGATCTATGTCCGAAATGGCTAAAGATACGGCTATAGTTACTAAGGAAGGCGAATAGGAAATCGTATCCAAGCTTTCAAATGGTACTACTTTCAATGATCTTGAGTAACCTCCAACCTACATTTCAAGGTCGCGATAATGCGCAATGTCAAATAACTCGACTAATAGTAAGTCGTGTATGATCAATTTAGTGGTTCTGTTTCCAGTGACCTTGAGTGATCTTAACTTAGATTTCAAGGTCACGGTGAAATATTTATGTCTATAGATGCCCTCAACGTATTGTGTGCGCAGCTTACGCGCGATCTTTTTGCGATAGCTAAATTCTTGTTACTACATTGAATGACCCTTAACGCAGAGTTCATAGACACGCAGCTATACTGACATCTTTTTGAAATTTGATAGATTATTTTAACTTTGACTTATGACGTTCATTTGTATTGCGCGTCAGCACACTGACGCGCGATATTGATATAGCAATTCTGTCGGTCCGTCCGTCCGTCCGTCCATCCGTCTGTCTGTCCGTCCGTCACGTCCCGGTATTGGATGAAAACCGCTTAACATATCATCATAGTTTTTTTCACCGTACGGTAGCCCAATCACTCTAGTCTTACCAGCATCAAACCTCTTCACGAAATTCGGACGGGGTCACCCCCTGCAGGGGCGCTAAATACAGGTGGGGTATAAAAATTTTGCAATTTTTTTACCAATAAGTCGCTATATCTTGCAAACGGTACAAGATATCGCCATAGTTACTATGCAAGGCGAATAGGAACTCGTATGCGATGCGATCTATCAAATGGTGCCATTTCCAATGACTTTGAACAAACTCTAACCCTGTTTTCAAGGTCACACCAGTCTTTGACGCTAAATATGTCACAAACGGCTACAGATACGCCCATAGTTACTATAGAAGGCGAATAGGAAACCGCACCCAAGCTTTCGAATGGCACCAATTTCAATGACCTTGAGTGACTTGTAACTCCGATTTCAAGGTCACGATATTATTCAACGTCAAATAACTCGCAAACGGTACAAGATAGAGCTATAGTTATAATGGCGGACTAATAGACAGTCATACATGGTCTATCGAACCGCACCATTTTCAATGACCTTGAACAACCCCAAACCCACATTTCAAGGTCAGGCCATTCTTTGACGCTGAATATCTCCGAAATGGCTAAAGATACGGCCATAGTTACTATAGAAGGCGAATAGGAAACCGCACCCACGCTTTTGAATGGGGCCAATTTCAATGACCTCGAGTGACCTCTAACCCAGATTTCAAGGTCACGGTATTATTCAACGTCAAGTAACTCGAAAATGGTTCAAGATGGAGCTATATTTATAATGGCCGACCAATAGAAACTCGCATGTGGTCTATGGAACGGCGCCATTTTTAATGACCTTGAACGACCCCTAACCTGGTTTTCAAGGTCACGCCATTCTTTGACACTGAATATTTCACAAACGGCTACAGATTCGGCCACAGTTACTGTAGAAGGCGAATAGGAAACCGTACCCAAGCTTTCAAATGGATACCACTTTCAATGACATTGAGTGACCTCTAACCCCGATTTCAAGGTCACAATATTATTCAACGTCAAATAACACGGAAATGGTACAAGATAAGAGCTATATTTACAATGGCCGACCAATAGATTGTCGCATATGGTCTATCGAACGGCGCCATTTTCAATGACCTTGAACGACCCCTAATCTGGTTTTCAAGGTCACGCCATCCTTTGACAGTGAATATCTCAAAAACGGCTACAGATACGGCCATAGTTACTATGGAAGGCGAATAGGAAACCGTACCCAAGCTTTCAAATGGTACCACTTTCAACGACCTTGAGTGATCTCTAACCATAGACCTCTTAAAATAAGGACTGACGGCAGCCACTCTCGGGTCCGCGAACTTGGGTCCATTGGTATTTTTAGTATTTTTGCTATAACTTTTTAAAAAATGGTCCACAGAGAGACCGCGCGCGACAATTCTTGTAGTTTTATATTTTGCTCCGTCACTGAAGGTCACTCAGTACTACACAACTTAATTGTAGGCTGAAAGCATAGACCTCTTAACATATTTTAAGAGGTAACGTATGGCTGAAAGCCGGATATTGTACTGAGTTTTTGGGCCGAAAAATCAATCTTTCTGGAATGTTTGGCAAAACGCAGCCGATCCGGACCAAATTCGGTATACGTGGACATGTCAAGGGGTGACAACGTAATTTTGGGCGCGATCGGCGCATTTTGGGAAAAATGGGGGCTGGCACGAGTCCCGCGGAGCGCGAGTTATTTTGTGTGGTAAACCAAGCGACCTTTCCCGCAACTTCGCAACGTCCGATTTTCACCAAATTTGGTCACGAAACGTATTTCAGTGTTCCGTTGCGGAATCCGGAAAGACGTTATGGAAATTTTCACGTTAGGGGTCATTTGCCCCCCAAAATCTGAAATCGAAAATCGGTCAAAACAGGAACTTCACTCGGAGCAAGCTACAGGTCACGGGATGCAATGCAGAGAAATATTGTTTACTCCACGTTTGTAGTCCAAGGCCAGGGAGTTTCCGAGATCGGTCAACTTTTCTCTACGACGTACTGTACGGCTGCGGAGCTACAGGGCATCAAAGTTGCCAAATTTTCGGATTTTGTCCAATTTTCCCCATAAAAAACCCCTAAAACGTACCTTCCGGTGACCAGCTTACAGCCCAGGGGCTACATCGCAGAATGATTCCATGTGGTGGTCGAAGGTCCAAAGGCACTAAAGATTTCCTACGACTTCTGGTAGGGGAGCTGGGGACCCCCAAACTTGCCCAAATTTTCGCCTGTTAATGTAAATTTGAGACCCCCAATTATCTCGGAAACTACTGGAGCTAGAAAGTTGAAATTAAAAACACAATTAGATGTGGTAAAGTACTCGCTTCAAGTACAAAAATTTTTTCCAATAGGTGGCGTCCAGGGGACAGGGCCCCCTAATGTAAATTTGGGACTCCTTGATATCTCGGAAACTGCTAGAGCTAGAAAGTTGAATTTAAAAATATTATTATATGTACCCGCTTTGGGTACAAAAATTATTATATTATACGATACAACACGAGGGCGGCCGCCATATTGATTTTCGACAAATGTCTGTATCTCCGGGGCAGACTACGGCTAACAAACTGCAAGACGGCTTTTAGCCTACATGTAGTCGAGAGCGCTAGCG